>Ga0209349_1000067_pt1 | contig 57601 bp, 73 predicted proteins | sample ETNvirnome_2_130_FD_184067 | JGI IMG/M metagenome (GOLD analysis project Ga0209349, IMG submission 184067) | Marine viral communities from the Pacific Ocean - ETNP_2_130 (SPAdes) (version 2) | ecosystem: Environmental > Aquatic > Marine > Oceanic | place: Pacific Ocean | collected 2013-06-22
AGTATCTGGAGAGTCTAACGATTGTTCAACTGCTTTTGTTTTAAATTCAATTGAATGACTACGCCTAGTTTTGATTTTCATAACACTTATTCCTTAAATAAGTGTCCACTTTTATAGAGTCGTATCAGGTTCAACAAAATAAAAACAAAAGCGCTGCTCAATAACAACGCTTTTAAATATTAGCTTTTCTTAAAAATCATAGAAAAGTTAGTGATAGTAATATCTTAGGTAATTTGTTAAAACTTTACAGAAGAAAAGTGAGCGTGGTATGGATATAAACCTGCACGACTCGCGCACTATAAGATTATTAAATCGCTCAATAAGGACAAGTATTGAATAAAGAAGAGTACAAGGAAAGTGGGATCTTATATGTGGTGTTTACTACCGTTTTATTATATTTCTTTTTTAAGATTACTTTAATTTTCTCTATGGGGTTAGATTGGAGCTCAATTTGTCTAAGCTTCCTTTGGGATAATATTGATACTGCAATTACACCTTTTACGGCATTTTTAATAGTGGCAGTTTTAAGCTGTGTCTGGTTTTTTTATTGCGCCATAAAGTACAAACGAAAAGTTGGCAAATCAGCATATTTCCTATTGGCTGTTGGAGCGGTGTTTTATTACTTTTGGTTCAAAGGCTTTTACGGTTTTTGGCAGCTAATGAGCTACGAGAAAAAAGAAATTACTTTACAAGAGTTTTATGAAAAAACGGGTGGTACAGAAAGGTTGAAATTTTTGTTTGGTAATAAACTTAACGAAAATGTATTGTGCAAATCGCAATTGAACAAAAAAAATTAGAAGTGGGATAAAAACAGATTATTTTGTTCGTTCCCAACAAGTTATTGCCAACTATTTTCTGCCGTTTATTTACGGCGTTAACATGTTATACACTTTTCAAAAAATGGAGTTTGAAAATGAGAAAAGAGTTCGAATTCACGGTCAAGGGTCATAAAATTAAAATTGTTAACTCATGGTTTGGTGGTGCAAAACTATATGTTGATGGCGATTTTCGTGATCAAGATTCTACTTTTATTGTTAATGGCAAAACAGCACTTCTTTCAGCTAAACTTGCTGATCTTGGTATTTTAGAGATTTTCCCCATATCTGCTTTAATATCTGTAGAAATGGATGCATTTTTAATTACGGACGATGAAAGGTTGCAAGTATACAGCTCACATAAGCGTTTAAACTTAACACAGCAGCGATTAGCAAAATAAACACATAGGTAAAATATGAGACCATTATTGGCCCCTTTATTACTCATTATTGCTGGATGCAGTAGTGTTGCGCAAAAAGAAGAACAATATTCGCCGTGCTCTGAAGCATGGTTTAACTATGTTGAACAGCAAATTAATACCGGTGACGGTTATGGACATGGTCCAGACATTGGCTCTTTAGAATGGCGCTCTGTGATCATGTTTAAACTCGGTATTAGAGATAAGCCAAATGTACCAGAATTAAATACACAGCTGTGGTGTCAGTTTATTGATGAAAATTATATTTAAAGCCAGCTTAACTTTATGAGTTGAAATTTGTATAGTTAGGTTGGGTTCATAACCCAACCTTGTATCTACGTTATATAACTTAACGCAGAGCAGCTTACAGCTGCCCTTTAACTAATCCCCAAATACTTATGTACTTGAATTGATAAGCGCCAGTTTTTGACGATACAAGTATCAATGGCTAATTTAGTGGCTGAGGTTTTTTGGCTGATTGGCTGCAAATATACCAGTTTTGGGTTTACGCCGGTGGCGGTAAATAGCTCTTCCAGTTCTTCTACGTGTTTTTGCATAGCAACCGGGTGTTTAATTTCATCGGCGCGTTGCATAGCACTGCTCAATACTTTGTAACCACCGCGCATATTAATTTTTGGCGATACCGTGACCCACGTTTGTGCAGGGGCGAGTATTTCGAAGGTGCCACTGGTTTCTATTTGTGTGCTAAAGCCATGATCATGCAGTAAATTACATAATGGGTTCAAATCATACATGCAAGGTTCGCCACCGGTTATAACAACATGCTTGGCGGTATAGCCACGGGATGTAAATAACTCCAGTACTTGCGAGGCACTGGCCTCAGCCCAATGATCTGAATCGGCTTTTTTTTCTACCGTGTCATCAAGTGATACTTTATATACGTTATCAACATCCCAGGTTTGCTTTGTGTCGCACCATGAACATCCCACAGGGCAACCTTGCAGGCGTAAAAAAATAGACGGCGTACCAGTAAAACTCGCTTCACCTTGAATGGTTTCAAACACTTCATTAATTTTGTACAAAAGAAATCTCACTTACAACCTGACGGCAAAATTGTTACTATTAGAAATCACAAAGCATGGTGCAAAAATTGTCATTTATGCCTTGGCCGTGTAGTATATCGCGCCCTGATATAAACCTCTATCAAAACTAAAGAGCAAACCACGTATGACGCAAAAAGTAGTTGTTATTTATTCCGGCGGTATGGACTCATTTACTGTATTAAATAAAGCCCTGCAGCAAGGCCATGATGTTTATGCCCTCTCGTTTGATTATGGTCAGCGTCATGTTAAAGAACTTAAAGTCGCCGCCAGCGTATGTGAAAAGCTAAATGTACCGCACAAAATTGTTGATATATCGGCAATTAATCAGCTTATTGGTGGTTCGTCGTTAACAGACGATATTGATGTGCCAGAAGGCCATTACGAAGAAGAAAGCATGAAAAGCACCATTGTGCCTAATCGCAACATGATTTTACTTTCTTTAGCGGTAGGTTATGCGGTGTCGCTTAAAGCAAGCAAAGTATATTACGGTGCGCATTCGGGCGATCATGCTATTTACCCAGATTGCCGCCCTGAGTTTGTTAAAAAGATGGATGATGTGTGTCGTATTGCTAATTACGATGCGGTAGAAATTTTTAGCCCGTATTTAAATAATACTAAAATCGATATTTTAACCGATGGTATTAAAATGGGATTAGACTACAGCCAAACATGGACCTGTTATAACGGTCGTGATAAGGCCTGTGGCAAATGTGGCGCTTGCCAAGAACGTTTAGAAGCCTTTGAGCTGAACAACGTAACCGACCCGCTTGAATACGAGTAAAGTTTAAAATAAGCACACTATAAGGCTACCAAGGGTAGCCTTTTTTAGTATGAAAAAACATTAAAGCCAGCGTTTTACCCGCGATTTGTAATCCTCAAATTGCTCACCAAATAACTGATGTAACGCCCGCTCTTCGGGAATGATTTGAAACAGCGTTAAATAACCAACGTAGCCCACAATACCTAAAAAAGCCCAAATAGAGCTTAGCCACACGCCCCACCCCGCCAGTATAAAAGCAAAGCCTAAATACATAGGGTTACGTGAGAGTTTATATACCCCTGAGGTAACTAAGCTTGTTGCTTGCTCAGGTTTATTTGGTAGTACCGTGGTTTTGGCTAAACGAAAACTGACGACCCCAGCAATACAAAAGAAACAACCTATGCCGACTAATCCTAATGCTAGGTAAGTTATGAAGGCGGTAAAGTCTATTACTGTGTAATGCGCAATCAGTGCCATAAGAGCAGCGAAAAATACCACAACGACAACCGGTGGAATTTTATTATTTAACATACCTATTCCTTGTATCGATTAAAAAAACTACATGGTTACTATATGGTGGCAGCACAAATAATAACAATGACTTTATAAATACAAATAAAGTTACAATTTATTGCCTTTATCGGCGCTTAATTATGGTTATAATTTAAACTTAAAATAAAATTAAAGGAAGTAATTATGTCTGGCACGACAATGATAGTTCTCATTGTACTAATTTCTGTAGGTTCGGGGGTTATTTACGATATGTATAAAAAGCACCTTGAATTTAAACATAAAGTTCAAGACAACAATCAAGATGCTCATAAGCAACTAGCAGAAGTAACCGCGCAAGTGACTGAACTCAAACAGCGAGTACAAACACTTGAAGCCATTGTTACCGACTCAAGCTATAGCGTAAAACAAGAAATAAACAAACTATAGCCGTCCCTTAGTTATAAATAATTAGGGTATAAATGTGCATTTTCTGGCTGCTCTATACCATGGGCAGCTAAAAACCCGCCAATGGCTTGTCCACACCCTTGGGGTGCCCTGCCGCTGTCTATTTCAAAGTTTAACTGATTCGCCTCTTGCTTACCCATAGAACATAAACTAACTGAACTTGGTGAACGCATGGCAATGCTTAGCTCCCCGACCTGCTCTGCGTGTACATCTTTACTAAAGCGCGCAAAGCCTTGGTATTTAAAATGCTCACTCACATACTCGTTACTTACAGCAACAAGTGCGGCAATAAAGCTATGTAAAAAGCTGTTGGTTGTTGCATCAGGTACTAAAAATGACAAGGTTTTATTATTAAATTCGCTTAGCTGACAACTATCGCAATGAAGTTTAACCGTATACACCTGCTCGCCGGTGATTATGGCTTGGCAGTTAATTAGCGCAATTTTATTCTCCGCAAACACCAGGCGCTCTATCAGGTCGTTCAATGGAATATTTTTAAACGATGTGCTTTTAACAAGCTCAGGGTTTTGCGCCATAACAGGTAAATCATGATGATTATTAAACGGCGTGCTGGTTGCGCCTTGATGCTGCAGCTGAAAAAGCTCTCTTACTTCATGCTCGCGTGCCACTTTCAATGCTAAAAATGCTGTTTGAATAAGCTCTGAGGTTGGCAAATTTTGCTCTACTGGCCAGCGACGACCAAACAGTAACTTTTTTGCTTTGCTCTCAGCACGATAATTATCTGGACTAAGTACCGCCACTTGCAGATAAATATCACTGTTTTTTTCTGCAGCTAACACACTAAAGTGAGTAGAAAAACTAATGTCGTTAAGCACTTCATTAACGCTGGCTAGCGTATGTTTGTAACGTAAAAAATGCTGGGGAACAATCCAGTTATTATTAGCCAATTGCACTAACGGTGCATACGAAATCGGTTGCTCGTAACTGTGTTGCCACTTTTGCCCATCGCCTAATAATGGCTCAATTTTTATATTTTTATCTGACATATTTAAACCAAATAAATCCGCCTGATGGCAAGATATTAACTATGAAGCACTTTACGTAGTTAATCACAAAAACCGATCACACTGACAGGAGTATTTAGCATTCAAATACTCGTTGATACTCTGTTATAACTTTTTGATAGTAAAGTCTATCTTTATTGAGCATTCGAGTATAATGGTTAAGCAATTGCTGCTGATATTGATGATGTTGTGGATTGTGTTTATCCCACATTTGAGCACCGGTTTGAGTGAGTGTTTGGCTGGCATTTACACTAACGTGTAATACTTCGTAAAAACGTTTGTTTTCAACAATAATTTGCTCGTTTTCGAGCTTTAAATTACAGGCTTTTAAACCTGCACGCACTTTGTAAAGATGCTGAATGGGGCAAATAATAAAACTGAGTTGTTGCAAGCTTTGCGGGTGGTTGGCAATAATTTGTTCAATAAGCTTTAAACATAAATCGCCCCCCACACCAGCAATAACCACCACTTGCTTTGCAGCTGTTGGCAATTTAATTTGCGCAACATCTTCGCAGCGCACTTGCCATGAAGGTAAAGATTTACCTTGCTCAAATTGTTGCAGCGACTGTTCGAGCGCTTCCATTAACGTTGGAATAATATCCACAAAATTTATATGTTTTGCTATACCGCGCTCAAGTAACGCCATCCCTAAAAAGCCATGATCGCAGCAACAATCCCAAACAATATCGTAAGGCTCTGTAATTAATGAATTGATGGCGTTTAAACGTTTACTCAGTTTCATTTAACTCACTATGTTTTTGTTTTGTACACCAATGCTTTTAAGCTTTTATCGCTATCAATTTCAATAAAGCGATCAGTCGGTTCTAGGCGTTTAACAAACTCAATAGCACCTTGAGTATGTTCTTGAATAAGTGCTTTAAAGTCGTTTTCTGAAAGCTCTGGGCTATTAGCGCATAACAACAACTGTGTAGTGTCGTTTAAAAGCTCTGGAAGTCTGCGCAGCACTTTTTGGTAGTCTTTTGTTAATATAAAACTGCCTTTTTGAAAACTGGGTGGATCAACAATAATTAAATCAAACGGTGCGGCTTTTTTTAGCTTACCAAACGACTTTAAAATATCATGCGGTAAAAAACTGACGCCCCTATCAACATTGTTTAATTGATGGTTTTGCTTACCGACTTTTAACACGCCTTTGCTCATATCCATGTTCATCACATGATCGGCACCGCCGTGCATAGCCGCTACCGAAAAACCACAAGTATAAGAAAACAGGTTAAGTACTTTGGCATGTTTACTATTGTCCATGACAAACTCACGGCCTTTTCGCATATCTGGAAAAATACCGGTGTTTTGCTTACTCATTAAATCAACCAAAAAACGCACACCATTTTCGGCTACGCTATGGCGCGCGGGCAATTGCCCGTGAACAAGGGTGTTATGGCTTTGCAGCCCCGCTCGCTGCTGATACACCAATGCAGTAATTAGCTCTGGATGATGTTGTTGTGCCCACTGCCATAACATATCGGTGAGCGTAGTGAGTGTTACCTCATCAATTTCACTGTATGACACCAAAAACAAACTCGGTGGATAAAAGTCTAAGTTAATATGGCTTAGCGCTTCTACGCTGTGGCCGCGACCATGAAATACGCGGCATAATTCGTTATCTGCAAAAGGCGTGTCTGCTAATGCATTAATAAGAGGAGTAAAATCGATTGTCATTTAATTAATCAACTGTTGTTGTAGTTCATGTATTTCGTCGCGTACAGAGGCGGCTTTTTCAAATTCTAAATCACTGGCGTAGGCATGCATTTTGGTTTCAAGCTGCTTAATTTGCGTGGCAATTTCTTTCGCACTAAGAATTTTTTTAGACTCTTTACGAATAAGCTGTAAGTTATCTTGCGGTGAAGCATCTTCACCTACATCCATTACATCGAGTATCTTTTTGATCAGTGCTTTAGGCTCAATACCGTGCTTAACATTATAAGCATGCTGTATATCGCGGCGGCGCTGGGTTTCATCAATGGCTTTGGCCATCGACTTAGTGATTCTATCACCGTATAAAATAGCACGACCATCAAGGTGGCGCGCAGCACGGCCTATGGTTTGAATAAGCGAGCGAGCTGAGCGTAAAAAGCCTTCTTTATCGGCATCTAAAATAGCTACTAATGCCACTTCTGGCATATCTAAACCTTCACGTAGTAAGTTAATGCCTACTAACACATCAAACACACCGGCACGTAAATCACGAATAATTTCGACCCGCTCTACGGTGTCTATGTCAGAGTGTAAATAGCGTACTTTTACATTATGTTCGCTTAAATAATCAGTTAAATCCTCAGCCATGCGTTTGGTCAGTGTTGTTACTAACACGCGCTCGCCTTTTTCAACACTTTTATAAATTTCTGAGAGTAAGTCATCAACCTGATCGCCAACCGGGCGCACTTCTATTAATGGGTCAAGTAAGCCGGTTGGACGAATAACTTGTTCAGCAACCTCGCCATTGCTGCGCTCTAATTCAAAATCACCCGGTGTGGCCGACACATAAATAGTTTGCGGTGCAATGGCTTCAAATTCTTCAAAACGCAGTGGACGGTTATCCATGGCCGAGGGCATTCTAAAGCCATATTCAACGAGGTTTTCTTTACGGCTTCTGTCGCCTTTATACATAGCGCCAATTTGCGAGACAGTTACGTGCGATTCATCAATAATCATTAATGCATCGTCGGGTAAATAATCAAGTAATGTCGGCGGTGGATCGCCAGGTGTGCGCCCCGATAAGTAACGACTGTAGTTTTCAATGCCTGAGCAATAACCAAGTTCGGTCATCATTTCTATGTCATATTGGGTACGCTGCGCAATACGTTGCTCTTCAACTAATTTATTAGCGCTGAGTAATTGTGCCCTGCGCTCTTTAAGCTCAACTTTTATTTTTTCGATGGCTTCGAGTATTTTTTCTCGTGGCGTTACATAGTGAGTTTTAGGGTAAATAGTTGCACGCACTATGTGTTTTTCAACAGCACCAGTGAGGGGGTCAAAAATACTTAGGCGTTCAACTTCATCATCAAACATTTCTACACGTACTGCATAGGTATCTGATTCAGCGGGAAATATATCCACCACTTCGCCGCGAACACGATATGTACCACGACTAAAATCAATATCGTTACGGGTGTATTGCAGCTCTGCAAGGCGGCGCAGCATATCGCGCTGGTCGACTTTTTCGCCCACTTTTAAAAGCAGCATCATTTTCATGTATGAATCAGGATCGCCCAGACCATAAATCGCCGATACCGACGCAACGATTATGGTATCGCGACGCTCTAACAGCGCTTTAGTGGCGCTGAGCCGCATTTGCTCAATGTGTTCATTGATGGATGCATCTTTTTCAATAAAGGTGTCGCTGGCTACCACGTAGGCTTCTGGTTGGTAGTAATCGTAGTAAGATACAAAGTACTCAACCGCATTATGCGGGAAAAATTCTTTCATCTCGCCGTATAATTGCGCCGCTAAGGTTTTATTGTGCGCCATAATTATAGTGGGGCGATTTAAATCACTAATGATGTTAGCCATCGTGAAGGTTTTTCCCGTCCCTGTTGCGCCCAATAAGGTTTGATGAGCAAGCCCTGCTTCTAAACCTTCGCACAACTGAGCGATAGCGGTAGGCTGATCCCCAGCGGGTTTAAATTTTGATTCTAACTGAAAATGATCGCTCAATGACTACACTCCTGTAATGCTTGACTGCTTAACGCTTCAATTTCTTTCATAAACCACTTATAGGCTACAAGGGCTGTGAATAAATTACCAATGGCCGCGCCAATAAACAAGCCGATTAAACCTGCCAGTTCATTCCCGATATACGCAAAGGGAACATAAAAAATAAATAACCGAATGACGCTCAAAACTAAGGCGTTCATGGGTTTGTGTAAAGCGTTAAACGAGGAGTTGGATAAAATGATCACTCCTTGCAAGCCATAACTTAATGGGATGGTATAAATAAACAGTTTTATGACATCAACAACGGCTTGCTCTTTACCAAATATTTCACTGATGACGCCTGAGAACATAATTAATAAAATATAAATAACAAACTGCCATAACATCACAAATTTTAAGGTTCCTAGGTAGGCATCCTTTACGCGAGAAAAATGACTGGCTCCAAAGTTTTGACTAATAAAAGGTGGCAAAGTCATCGATAATGCTAATACCACCAAACTCGCTATTGATTCTATTCGACTCCCTACTCCAAAAGCAGCCACAGCCTCTGGACCATGATGTGCAACCAATGCCGTCATTACTGCCATAGCAACCGGTGTTAGCATGTTAGCACCTGCTGCGGGTAAGCCTATTTTTAATATTTTACGAATTGCTCCAATAACCGTTTGCGACCCTGCTTTTAAACTCAATAAGCGCTTTTTAGCAATTAATAAGTATAAAATAATTGCCACAGCAACTGCCCATGCTATAACACTGGCGATGGCGGCTCCTTTAATGCCAAACGCAGGAATGGGGCCAAAACCAAAAATAAGTACAGGATCGAGTACCGCATTGATAAGCCCCGCTCCACCCATAATAATACTCGGTGTTTTAGTATCGCCACTGGCACGCAGTACAGAATTACCAATCATCGGGGTAATTAAAAATACACTGCCTAAAAACCAAATACTGATATATTCATGAATGAGCGGTAATACTTGCTCCCCAGCTCCGAGTAAAGTAAAAATAGGATCAATTAATAAATAGCCACACGTAGATAAAACCAACACTAATACCACCGCAATCAACAACGATATACTGGCATCAAAACGCGCTTCTTCAATATTGTTACTGCCTAATGCTTTTGCTATTACCGCTGAGGTACCTATGCCTAAACCAATCGCTAAACTAATAACGGTAAAAGTGACGGGAAATGTAAAGCTCACTGCAGCAAGCGGCTCAGTACCCAATAAGCTAATGAAAAAAGTATCAACTATGTTGAACATCATTAGGGTGATCATCCCAAAGATCATCGGAATGGTCATTGTCTTTAATGTAGGCAAGATTGGGGCGGTGAGTAAATCAGGGCGAGTATGTGATTGAGAATGTGCGCGCATAAAATAAATAAGCCTCTTTTACTGAACGGCATATTTTAAAGCATCCGAGCTGTTCAAGCCATGCTTTATTAAATCTAAACAATTAATTAAACGTTTAATCTACAAACTGTTATTTTTATGCCTTTGTAAACAAATTTTGCGCTAACACACTAAAAACCAAATAAAATACATTTATGTAACTTTTGCAACATTTATTTTTTAGGTTTTGTTGATTTATCACACAGTCAGAGACTGTGTTTTATCGTCACGAAAAATTTTATTTATCGATTAAGTGAGTAACTTAGCTGAATCGTAAGCTATTGTTTTTAAATGTATAAAAAAAAAGCTTTTAAATACTTGAAATCGTTGTAGCGCCCTACAATGCTGGGGGTGCTGATGTTCTTAAAGTTTCATAAACAGAGTTATCCACAGAAACCGTGGATAACTCAATCAACCCCACGTTTATAAAGGGCTACAACCGAGTGCTAAATTGTCTGATCATTTGGTTTTTTCCGTTACCAATATGCAAACAGCATAGTATGCCCCTGTTATGTGTATGAAGGCGATGTAGCCGCCGACGCAAAATGATAAACGCCACGGGGTTAAGTGATAAACGATAAATTATCATTATAGGCGCGCGGGGTTAAGTGATAATAAGTAAGGCAATAAAAAAGCAGCTTACGCTGCTTCTTCTATTAAGTGTTAATCTTTGCAAGTCTGAGCAATGCTGATATTGACTGTGATAGGTCTTCTCCTGTTTCATGCTGTCTATCTATAAGCTCCTCAGCGCCCCTAACCAACTCTATAAAGTCACTACTAGGGTTGTTCGTAAAACCTCTTAATTGGTCTGTACGGCTCGATAGTTTACGATTTCGTACAAGCTCAACAATATCTTTCGGAACTCCCTCTTGTTTCAATAAGTTGCATAGCTCAACAAGTGATTCATCTGTTATTTTTTGTAAGTGCCTCTCGGGTATTTTTACCATAGATTCCAGCATGTAGAACCTATAAGAAAACACGACTAGAGCGATAACACCGCAAAGCAACAACAATACAATAAGAACATCCATACATATTTGCCTTTTAACTTACCACGGGAAAATAGCGCTAACGCTAAAAAAAGCAGATTAGCATTTATCCCAATGCTATATATATCCCACAGTAGCCAACTATCATCACTGTATAAGTTAGGGCTACTATCAAAATTAAGTGCAACAACATTACGATCAATAAACATTAAGGTGTTTAAAAAGGCGTTGAGCGCCATTGTTATAAACACCAGTTTAACCTGATCACTAAACATCACACCAATGAACCAATGAACACCCAGTACCAAGAACGCTTGAGCTAATGAAAACAAAGCCCAGATTAAGTACCAATAATAAACCTGGTCTTGAACGCTGAGCAGGTTTATTACGTTACCATGCAAGTAACCACCTAGCGCTAGACCCACCGACATTACACCGGCAGATATAGCAATAGATAAGCTTTTTGGTTTTTGATAGAGCGCCAATAAAAACGATACTATAAAAGCAATTAACTCTAACTTGTTGAGCGAAAAGCTTAATAAAACGTTTAGAGTTGGCAAGTCCACTATTTTGGTCTTTTAGGGTTTAGAGGGTGTCCGCCTCCACCATTTTGAATTGAAACTTCATCGTTTAGAAGAGCTGCAAAGTCTTGTTTGCTTTGCTCTTGCTTATCTTGAACGGTGTTTACTTTATTTAGTTGTTCTAATGGCTTAGGTGCTGTTGGGGTTGTAACATTCATATTTAAACTCCTTTATAAATAAATACGAGCATCGAAATTTACATTAGCAGCAAGCCATTTACAATATGCGCACGTTATTAAACTTCAATCTCTGTGTAAGGCAATGTGGGTGCTGCACCCATAATACGGCCATTTTCAACGTACACAGCGCCTTGCTGAACGCTATCACCTAGCGCAATGCTTTGGCTACTGTCGCTATACTCGACTAGCGTTGTACCGTTTGGATTGACTGTGACTATGGTTGCTATTGTACGTTGGGTTTTATCGAGTACTGAGCCTAGGCGGTTTAGTGTGTTAGACATTGCTGATCACCTTTATGGTTTGGCTTACCGTTATAGCGCCTTGAGCGTTAATAGAAGCGTTTATAGTTAGGCTGTCGCAGGTGGCTTTATATGTAGAGCTGCCATAAGTAACCCCTACTAGCATGCCTGGGCGAATAGGTGGTAAGTCAGCTTTTATTTTTGTGCGCATTGTCGCTTGCTGCTTGTTACCACTGTTTGCTAACTCACACGTGCCGCGCTGCCGTGCTGCTTGGTTATCTGTTATAAGGCTGTCTACCACATCACTTGCAAACTTATCGCCTAGCGTACCTGCACGCTTTATTTTACAGGCTACGCCTTGCTGCTCGCCCCTTACAAATACTGCGTTATGCTCTTGGTTAATGGTTTGGCTTGTATTGTGCTCAAGTATGATTGAGTCGTTTAGTATTACATCACAAATAGCGTTGTCGGTGTCCCATGGCATTACAGGCCAAAGCGGCACAATAGATACCGTTTTGTTAGCGTTGTCTATATCAAGCATTGCACCTACCGATTTAGCCACGCTTAATAATGCTGCCGCTGGGGTTAAGTTTGTATAGCTAAATGCCCCTTTTGGTATTGCGTAATCAATCATTTGATTGTCGAGTGACCAGCCTGTATTTATTAAAATATCAGACATGATCCCCGCAAGGGTTTTAGCCGTTGGGTTAGCGTAATTGGTAGCGCGGGCGTATGGCGCTGACAACAAGGCAAAACGACTACGGCAGCTTGCGCTATAACTTGCAGTTGCAAAGCTATTACTGGTGCTTGGCTGCTCGCAAATTACATAAAAATCGTAGCCATTTATTGAGATTTTAAGCTCTTGGCCCAGGGCACGTTCAAAGTCGATACGCGAACAGAATTTAATGTTACATGTGGCGCTAAATTGACCGCGTGAAATAGAATAACTAACGCTGCTAATTAGTATTTTTAAATCGTCTGATACACGCACACAATCGATAGTTGGCTGCATAATGTATGTATTCCTAATCTGGGGTTCTATGGGGATTTTGCGGTCAATAGTTGGTACATCGTCATCACCGCGAACTAGGCCACCCGGTAAGCCCCAATAGCACACTTTATCGGGATTGTTAAAACGCATGACTAAGCGGCCATTGTGTACCGCTGCTGGCTCTGTGAACTCTAAATTGACATAGCCCTTGAATGGGTGATTACGCCAGTAACAAATGTACTCTTTGTCAGTTTCACCGTAGTGTATTACCAGCTCACGCGACTCTAATAATGGCTTTATATGCCAATGCAGCTCGCGAGCTGTTTTGAGTAATTCAGAGCTGTTCCAGTGCTTTTTAAATTCGGTATGTTCAATATCTAACTGAGTTAGCCAGTTAAAGTCATACTCGTTGTACTCAATGCTAGTAATAATTTTATACGGCATTTGAATAACGTTTGATACATAGCCGCTGTTACCCCACGTAAAACTGTTTTTTGCTGTGATTAGTGCATTGTATTGCCAATCAAAACTTAAAGCCGCAGGGGCTAATTTAGCATTGCTAAAAGCCGTTTCAAACTCGGTTTTAACAGACTCGGTTTGCCATGCAAGCGCCTGAACTTGTGGAATTAATTGTGAATTTAACCAGCTTAAACCTGACTCGATACCAATGTTAGCTTGTAAAAAAGGTAACGTTGGATCAACTGGCCCCGTGTCATCACCGAATCTTATTGTCAGTGGTGATTTGTTTATTGCATACGGTTTAGTAAATCGCATCACCAACGCGGCATCCTTGCCAGTATCATTTTGATAGCTTAATTGAATAGGCGATTTATTAACTTTATATGGGCTAATAAAACGTAGTTTCAACATTATGCGGGCGGCTCGTAGGGTAATGGGTTTAGTGGATCAAATGTAACTAAGTCAATTAAAATTGGTTGCACATTGTCTGCAATAGCCGCGTTAAATTCGCCATTATCATCTATCGCCACGCAAATAAGAAATTCGTCTATGTATTCGCGCGGCAATACTTTTACTATATTTCGCGATTGAATTATTTTGGAGTGGCTTAATACGTTCATACTGACGCGCGAAAAAATAGCCAAACGCTCTGCTTGAGAATCACAATCTATTACCATCAATGAAAAAATCAATGGAGGGTTAAAAATAAGATGGGGATTGGCTATAATCATTACCAGCTCCCCAAACTTATCCAGCACATGCTCTGATAAGTTCCCACATGAGGCACAAGGAAGTAGTCAGTGCCATCAAAGCTCTTAATAAATGGCACTGGCCCAGAATTTCTATAACCTGGCTGATATGCGTAAAAAAGCCCAGGTATAACACCTCTAACAAATGGCGAACTGCTATCATTCAGGTTTTCATCACTAACTATTGACGATGTTTTTATTGTGCAATATGCGCTGCTCAAAAAATTTATCTCGGGTGAGTAATCATAATTTACTGTACTGCTACTGTAGATCGGCTGGGGTAACAATGTTTTAATGTTAAATTCTTTATACTCACTACTTCCGTCAATATTATAAATATATCCAACACTTGTATCATAGCCTTGAGACAGTGGATTTATAAATGAATAACTATAACTAGTAGCAGTGACATTTAAACCGCCAGACATTGTGACGAATCGACATTGATCGTTTTCAATAAATGAGTTTATATCACCTGAGAAAAAACAAGGCACAACAGAGTTGCTCATATAGTTAGCAGCTAATTTGTGACCAGGAAAAGAAAAAAAGTAAAAAGCCGCTGACGTTCCTATTAAAACCCATTTTGTAGACATATACGCGGGGGTTGATGTGCCAGCATTGAACTCAAAAAAAGCGCCGGCTTTACTTTTTGTATTTTTACTTACGTACTCTAAACAACTTTGAACACGAACATTTGATGACCAATTATTGTCATCTTGTGACGACAGTAGCAATGTGCCTCCGCTGTGGCCACTAGCTATATCATTTTGAAATGCCATAAATGGCGGACTTATTCCGCTATCAACTAAAGCCCAACCGAGCGATGTTTTAGAGCCATACCCCTCTACTAAACATTTCTTAATCACATTCATGTACTCGCTCGGCTTGCCGTCTACCACTTGCGGTGCGCCGGGGTCATCCCAACGGTACATTGTTACTGGTAAAGCCATAATTTTTAATCCTTATTTCCACGAAAACTTAAAGTTGAATTGTCACGCACTATTTCAGAGTGCCCGGGTGATACTGAGCGAGTAACCATAGTGGGTTTACTGGCTGCGATGGTTTCAAACAAAAACGCTTCACCGGGGTTTAGGCCCGCACCAAATGCTTCTTTACGAATTGTAAAGTAGGGTGCATTTGCAAAGGTATTTATTGGTGAGCAATTACTCAAAATATCACCCGAATAAATAACCCCTAAAAACTCACCGATTACGTTATAAGCGGTCGTTGATGTGAACACGATTGCCCAGCGCTGTGCTATTACACCGATGTTTGTCACTTCAATTGGGTATTGAGTGGTGTTAATTGCGCTTGATGCCGATGCGCCAAAATCAGCAAAGTTATTTTGCCATGCAGCTAGTGTGCGCTCGTCTTTTGTTTGCGCTTGAAAGTCACCTAAAACCTGTACACTGCTGAGTGTTGCACCAGCTGGATAAGCGCGGCTAAGTGGTGTTAACAGGCTTATTTGATTGCCTTGTATGGCGTCAATTAATGCAAGCTCTGACTGAATGGCCGTTACTATGTAAGGGGCTGTAAAAGCGCTAATACCTGCATTTATGGTTAGCTCGCCTGTGGCACTATCGTAGTTGTAGTTATCATCGGTTACAGACCAAAGGCTTGCGCCAGTGCTATCTACAATGTCGATAAAATCAGCATCGCCCAATACGGTTAATACTTGGCCGCTCGTTAGTGTTGCTGCGCTTGACCGTGAACGGTTTTGCACACTCACCGGTGTAAATTCGTGGAAAATACGCACATTACCGTTATTTGGTAGCGTTGAGGTATCAAAGCCGCCTGGTGGTGAGGGTACGGTGGTTACTTCCACTTGGTTATAGTCGTAAGTAATAGATGCAGGCTTTACCCCTTGGCTAAACTCAATATCAACATAGCCCGTTTCGCTTACTGTGCCGGTGCAATTAGTGCCGGTAATATTGCCGCTTAAATCGCTTGAGGCTGAGAACGTAGTGCCGGTTGCACTCTCGTAAGTGATATAAAGCGAGTCGCGCGCAAAGCTGCTATCGGGTAACTGCCACTGCTTAGCGCTGATTGTACGATCGCCTTTTTCTATAATAGCGCCGAGGTTTTCGGTAATTGTGCCGCTGTAGTCTACAGGGTCAATTTCAGTAATAACGCCTGTGTCATAGTCAATGGTCGCAAATACGTAACCGGCTGAAATAAAGCGCCCTTGGCCGTCATCTGTGACTATGGTTTCTTCGGTGGCTTTTTTAAGGCGTACATGGCCTTTTAATACACGCTCACCCGCGCCTAGCGTAATGGTTTGGCTAGTCGTAAATGAGTGAAAACGTAAGTCCTGAGTAGACATATAAAAGAGCGTAAAATACTGGTCTTTGGTAACAGCTGGGTTAAGCGTGGCTGATATTGAATTACCCACACGGGTTAACTCTTCTTGAGTAAGCTTTTTAGTTATTGTTACTAGCCTATTCCCGCCAATTGAACCCTGCCCTGTGTAGGCTTGATACTGATATTCAGCATAAAAATTAGGGCTTTGCGTCAGTAAATCTGGCACCTCAATATTTACTTCTGATATTTTGCCATAGCTTAAAAGTCGCTTAGTTCTGTAAATGGCTAACTCTTCGGCTTGAGGACGCAGGCCAATTTTAGAGCTAACAGTTTTAATGCTTGGCGTTAACGAGCGGCTAACAGACTCAACGGTAAGCGATTGGCCTTGTGCAGCAACTTGGGCGGTTAATAAGCTCGTGCCGTGGTATTTGGTTGTTTCTGCTGAAAGTAAAGGCAGCATGTCGGCTACGGTGTCAGTGTCTTTTAGCTCTTGTGCTTCTACTAGCAGTACGTTTACAAGTGCATCGTCTGGTTGGTCACTTAAGAATATATGTGCATCTTGCAAGCGGCTTGCATCGTCTGTGCTAAGGGCTGGGTACAGCTTTACTAAATCAAACGATGAACGCGCATGATCAATGTCACTAATTGAGCTAAACACATCGTTAAGTTTACCGCTCACTATTGCATTGCTGGTACGGTGGCCGCCAGCGTATAGCTCGTTACCAATGCGCTGTGGTTTAAATATTTTTAAATCGGTTCTAAGCATTATTTGGCCTTTAAACGGTTTTTAAACGTAGGTTTACGTTTTGGTAATGGGTTGGTGCTGCGTCTGAAAAGTAGGTATGTGGCGTGGCTTCTACTGCTTTTTGGGTGTGGTCCCAAACAACATTAAATACCGTGCCGCGTATAGTTATTTCAAAGGCATCAAGCGTGGTTTTTGCATGCTCAAGTAATGGATTAACTACGCTTGCCTGTTCAAAATCGCTGTATAAATTAATTGGGCGGCCTAGTGGAATAAGGGTTTTTTCTATGTGCTGCGCGCCGTTTAATGCGCGCTCTGCTTGTTCGGCAACCGGTATGTAGTCGATTTCATCAAGCCATGTAAAATTATCTAATTGCTGTGCGTTAATAATAATCATTGGGTGTTACTCAACTGTTCTAGGCGTTGTAAAAACTGCTCTTCAAAATCGGCTAAAATACTGGCTGTTTGCCCACCAGGTAAAGCAAGCTCTAAGCGTACTGTTTTAGCGTTACTCGTACTTGGTTGCTGCTTTTTAAGTAGCGCAACAAGCTGGTTAATAGCGTTAGTAAGGCTGTTTAACTGAGTGTTAGAGGCGCTGTAACTAGGCGCATTATTGCTCGCTGGCGAATAGCTTGGAGTGCTGCTGTACGTTGGTGGTACATATTGCTGCACCGCTTTTTGAGCTGTTTGTTGCGCTTTTAGCGCGTTTCGCTGTGCGTTAATGGCTGCATTTAATGTGCTTTTTTGCTCACGTGTTAAATACGTAAGCTGCTTATTAATTTTATTGTATAAATCGCTAAGGGCGGCGCTGGTGCTGGCGTTATCGATTTGGCTGCTAAATTTACCAAACTGGCTATTAGAAAAACCCTCATTAGCACGTTTCGCTTTTTCGTCACGTATGGCCTTGGTGTCTAGGTCGTATGCGCCTGTGCCGTTTTTTTCTTGGTAGTCAACAACATCGCTTACACTGGCTCGCTGTGCTGAGTTATAACGCCCTACGCTGGTAGCGGCTGTGCTTGCTGAGCGTGATACACGGTCTAATTCGTCGCGCTGCTCACGTAGGCTTTTAGTTGCAAATTCGTTGGCTTTTACTTGGTCGTTAGTGGCTTGCGTAGCTGCGCGGGTAGATGCTGTGGCCGCATCTTGAGCGCCTTTAAAATCGCCCAATAAGTTATTTACAACGGCTAATACATCGCCCAAACGCTCTTTTTGATAGTTGTATTCTTGGGCTGTTAACGTACCTGCTGAGTAACGATCGTTTAAGCGGGCTAATTCATCCGTTAGCCGGCTGTGCTCTCTTTGCAATTGCCCTAGGCTTGCTAGTTCTAACTGCTGCACACGGTTTAAGTCGGTGGTTTGGTCGGTTAAGCGTTGTTGCTGAATAGTAAGCGCGGCTTGGGCTTGGGCTTTTTGTTCTGCGGTGGCCGTGCTGCTCGCCATTACTTGCTGATTAGTAATGATTGCCGCACGGGTTTGATCAAGCTCACGGGCAAAGCGATTAACCGCGTCGCTGTTTGTGTCAGTAACAGGCTTAAGAGCATTTGCTTTTTCAATGAGCTTATCTAGCTCTTTAGTTAGGCCCAATGCAGCTGCTGCGGCTTGAATGCTCGCGGGTATGGTTTGGTCGGTTGCATCTGCGGCAGCTATAGCAGCCTCTGCCCATTTTAAATATGCCTGGCGTTGTATGCCTAACGGCTGCTCGGATTGCTGCATTAGCTCGTAAGCAGCGCGCAGCTTATTAGCTGTATCGTCTAGGGCTTTGGTTGAGGTTAAACCAAGCTCTTTGTAGGCTTTTTCAACATCGCCAGCAAATACCTTTTGGCGCTCAAGCATTGCGCCGTGCTCTTCAAATTTAATTTGTAGGGCATCTAAAATAGCCAACTGGCCTTGGTACTGCTCACCCGCGCCTTGTATTGCCACACGGGCAGATTCAATGCTTTGAATAAAGCCATCAACCCCAACGGTTACACCGTCCATGGCTGTTGCTTGTTGCTCTAATGACGCAATGGTTTTAAGGGCTTCGGGTAACGATAAGCTTAAAAAAGCCTGGCGCTGCTTTTCAGCTTCTAGGGTTTTAGCGGTGGCCTCGGCGAGTTTTTGTTGCTGGTACTCAACATTTATATACTGCTGGTTTGCCTCATCCCAAATAAGTGTGCCGGCTTCTATTAGCGCGTCTAACTCGGTCATGTTGGTAATAACCAAACCGGTAGAATTAGATAAATACTTTAGCTCGTCAGCAAGTAACTGGGCTTGTTGGGCTGATTGCTGCTTAGATTTGCGCAGCGCTTCCTCTGCTACTAGCAGGTCTTTGTATAGTAAACCTACGTCTATTAACTCGGTAATTAACCAGGTGTATAAGCCGGCTTTGCCCACGGCTTTTAGAGCCATGCCCCACTTACCCGCTGCAATACCTGCGGCATTGGTGGCTACGGTGGTTGCGCCTATGGCTGCTTGGTAGGTTCTTAGCGATGCAATGGCCGTAGTAGCGCCGCTGATCACACTACTAAAATAGGTGCCTACTTTAAGGGCTAACCACACTTTGGCTACGGTGGCTATTTCTTCGCGGTATTCGTACATGGTAGTAACGGTGTTTTGTATTGCTTTACCCGTGCTTACAATGGCGTCACTAATTTGCTGCGCCCATTCTTTTAAACGGCCATCTTTCGCCATGGCTGCAAATTCGGTATTAAGGGCGGTTATTTGCCCTTTTAACCACTCCATAGCGCCACTTTGCGCTATAAGGTTATAAAACTGATCCATGTTGTCTTTAGCGTTAGATACCTGCCCGCTAAATAACGCCATTTGCGCAGCTGCTGAGCCAACGCTACTACGCCCCATTTCATCAATTAAGCCTTTAATTACATCACGGCCTAACTTACCCGCACTAGATAATTGCTGTAATTCTTGTACGTTTTTGCCGGTTGTTTTTTGCAGTAAATCCCATACGGGTATACCACGTTCAACCAGCTGTAGTATTTCCTCGCCTTGTAATTTTTGTTTTGCCCATGCTTGGCCTAATGCAAGGCTAACGCCCTCAACCTCTTGGAACCCACCGCCTAGCTTTAATGCTTGGTCGGTGATTGACTGCAAGGTGCCATCCATTGGATCAAGGCCAAACGCTTTAAGTTTTACAAACGCCTGGCTTACCTGATCAAGTTGTAGCGGGGTGTTTTTAGTAAAGTCTTTTACCCAGGCGGTGGCTTTATCACCTGCGGCAATGCTGCCCATAAGCCCCTGCATTTGTACGCCTAGCTTTTCAAATTTATCACCGGTGCTAAATACTTGGCTTACTGCTTGGGCTACCCGATCAAGCCCCACATACGCGGCGGCCAACGCGGTAACTTTGCCTATTACACCGTCTAGGCTTTGTGCTTGGGCGCGTTGCGCTGTAGTGCCTTGGCGTAGCTCATTGCTAAACTTATCGACTGAGCGGCCTGTTTTATCAAACTGAGCTGCTAAATCGCGCTTTGCGGCACGTAAGTTATTGGTGTTTACGTCTGACTTTTTAAGGGCATTTTGTAGTGCGGTGTGCTTACTTGTTTGCTGGGTAAGCTCGGTGCGCATTTGTGTTAGGTCTTTTTCTGCGGCGTCGAGTGAGCGCGCAAGTTGCACAAATGGCTTATCGGTGTTTTTGGCTTCTGTTTGTAATTGTTCTAATGCGCGTGCAGCTGCTGCGGTGGCAATTTCTTGTTGTTCTAATTTTTGCTTTGACTGCTCAAACGCACGTATTAGATCAGCTTGGTTAGCTAATCCGTCTAATTCTTTGGCAAGTTTACCCGCTGTTTGGCTGGTTTGTTTTGCACTTGTATCGGTTTGGTTTAACGACTCACTGAGCTTATCAGCGGCAGGATTAGCAGCATCGGCGCTTTGCTCAATATTTTTAAGCTCTGTTACCAGTTGCTCAATATTTTGCTTGCCTGTGGCTTCGGCAACTATGCGTAGGGCTAATTCGAGGGTTTTATCTGCCATGGTGTTAACTCAGTTTAAACAAGGTTTAAATGGGGATAAAGGGGCAAACAATGCCCCTTTATAAATACGCTTAATAGGGCTTATGAAGCGTCTAGCTCGTCAATGTAGTACGGCTCATTTTTGTTTGCTACCAGCTTAGCTGTGCCCTCAAGCGCAGCGGTTACAAACTCACTGCTTGCTAAGTCAAGCTCAGAGGTTGGCATCATTGAAGTGTCGTAAATTTCAAAGTTAACTTGCTTACCATTGGCTAGGTTTGTGCCCTCGCCAAAAATACGTAAGCGCGTTTGGCTTACTGTTGCACCGTTAATGCGTTTACCAGTGCGGGCGTTGTAAGAACCGCTTACAGTAATACTGCCACCAGCCTCTAATGCACCGCCTTTAATAGCGCGTATCATGCCTAGGGCAAAGTTAAACTCGTAATCAACACCCGCTACTTTCGTTTCGGTGGCTTGCTTTACTACTACGTCGTTTGTAAAGTTTTGCCCTGGTACTGAAACCCACGATTGGTTAGCAGGCATGGTTACGGCTTCATCGGTTAAAGTACCGGCCGCGTCGTTAATTGCAGCCACATCGCCCATAAGTGCCAGTGCGATCATTTCGGCTGGCTGGTCGTCAAACTCCCATGTAATAACGGTTGGCTTGCCTATTTTTACGTCATCAAGTGATTGGCCCTTAGTGGCCTTTTTATTTGATGTACGTACAACCGAATCGGCTTCGGCCTTAATGCCTAGCTTAGTGGTGTTGATTGGGCCAAAGATTTGGCCGGTGCTTATGCCTTGCTCATTTAAGCGGTCTACAAAAATGTTGCCCGCTAGTAAAATACCGTCGCTCATATTAAAGCGCTCCTTTAAGTCTCATTTGACAAGTAAAAGCCAGCGGGTAATACGCATGGCCTTTGGTGAATTGGGGTTTAGCTGGGGTGTTTACTCTAAGCCATGGCCCCGTGCCGTTAAGCACTTTGCCCGCCATAGCGCGAATAATGTTAGTTAGGTGCTCACCTGCGTTTGTGTCTTGCTTACGTACTACCAACACAACAATCCATGTTTGGGTTAGCTGCATTAAATGGCCGGCGTTTTTACTCTCTGGTAAGTTATCGCCGTAGTACATAAGGTGAATGCTGGGGGTTGTTTGGCGGTCTTCTTTTACGTCGGCTAGCTCGTCGCTTAGGTAAACACGCTTAATGCCTGGTACTTGTTCAAGTGCCTGTTTAAGTGGGTTTTGAGCGGCAAAATAGTCGGTAGTAATTTCAAACATTAAATAAACCCCTTTGACTTTTCACGTGAAAACACAGTACCTGAGCTTTGTATGGTGGCGGTGTCTTGCACTTTTGCGTCTTCGCCTAGTGCGTTAACCCCAATGCTTAGTTCTCCTTTAGCCACTGAGGTTAAAAACTTTACTGCTTCCTTGTAACGGGTTTCTATGTGCTCTGGGGTGTCGTTTGTGCCTAATTTATAACGGGCAATATCACAACAAAATTGCTCAAGTAGGTTAGGCACCGTGACAAGCGGCAATTCGTAACGCCCAGCTAAATAGCCGTTAATCATGTCGCTTGCATCGGTAATGGCCTGCTCAATAACTGCGGTATTAATTACATCAGCGGGGGCGTCGTCGCGTTCACTTAAATAAATAAGCTCGCGCTCACCAAAGCGCTTTTGCATTGCGGCTATTGTTGCGTAGGTCATTTACTCGCCCTCGCCTGCTTTGGCTTTAGCTTCGGCGTCTGCACCAAGCAACCATTGCCATGCAGCATCACGATCTTGTGCTGATACTTTAACGCTTATCACTTCGCCCTCGGTTTCGCCTGGTGCTTCAAAAGTGACTTGTTCACACTTAGGCTTTTCGGTCATTTGCGCACCGATAATAAGCGCGATTATAGGTTGTAGCTCTTGTGGGGCTTGGGTGTAATCAACAAGCTGGTATAGCTCGGTTTTTTGGCCTAAATCTGCACCCATGTTATTTGCGTCCAGCTGTGGGTTCTGCGCAGTACTCGCATCGAGCGGTACAGCTTGCACCGATAAGCGTGGATCATTTTCAATTGCTTCAAGCTGCTTTTGAGTAAGCTGCTCTGCGGGTAATGTTTGCTTGCCGCTGGTAAGACTAATGCCGCCACGACGGTAGCCCGTAGGCTGCGTGCAATGGACAATGATAGCCGCAAGGGCAGTAAGCTTAAGGTTTTTAGCCATTTCATTATTACTCCTGGTTTAAAGTATGGGGCTATACAGCCCCGTACTTAATAGGGTTTTTATGGGGTATCTATTAAAGGTAATCAGCTACTAGCAGCTCTACACGGCCTTTAAGTTCGTTTGAGCTGTTTGATTCCATTTCACGCTCTAACATGCGAGTGGCTAGCTTTTCCATGCTGGCAGGAACAACTAACATGGTTGGCTTAATACCCAACTTACGGCCACCGTCGGCTTTAAAGCTGCGCATTTTTTCGATGCTGTCCCATAAGTTATCTGGCGTTAATGCACGTTTGTTAGCAAAGGCAAGTTGCCAAAAACCAAAGCCTGCTGCATCACGGCAATCAACGCCGTAACGGTATTCTTTGCGAGTGAATACGGCTTCGTCGTCCATTTTTGTCATAGCAAGTAAGTTAGGCTTTTTGCGCTCTTGGAAAATAAGCGGCTTAAGGGCTTTTGAAGTATCGAGCACGTACCAGGCTTCGCCCTCGTATGCTACATCTTCGGCCATATTGGCAGTAGACACCGCTACACCTGTACCGTCGGCATTTGGATAAACCGGATGATCAACATCAAAATAGTTTTGCCCGTCGTAGCACAAGGTTGTAAAACCAGCTGCCAGCAATGGGAAAATCATTTCGTCTGGGTGAATGGCCGCCGCGTTACCCATTTCTTTAAAAATAGGTGAGTACACGCCTAGGTTGTCGTCTTCAATGTCGTTGCGGTCTACGCCTACCGTTGACTCGTAATCGTCGTTGGTAATGGTGTACGCCTGCGATTTCATACTTTGAATATTACGATCGCCAATCCATTTAGCCAGGCTTGGGAACTTACCCAACCAGCCATAGGTATTACTGGCCGATGTAGATTTAATTACACTGGCAATTTTAGTAAATTGCGGTGCTGCTTCTGATTTACCTTGTTCAAACTCAGATTTAAACGCGGTAAATAAAGCGGTTAAAATTGCTGGGGTCACTAAAGCCATTAGTTTTGCTCCTGTTTAGCTTTGGCATAAGCAGCATGGCTAAGACCTAGTTGGTCTGCTGCATACTTGTCTTCTGCTGTGAGTGCTGCTAAGCCGTCTTTGTCTTGCTCTGGCTTAGGTGCGTGAGTGGTTTGCTGAGCCGTTAAGCTTGCAATTGGTGAACGGGCATCTAACACCGCTTTTAATGCAACAACGCCTTGCTGATTACCTAAGCTTGTTAAGTATTCAACCTCGCTGGCAATAATGCGGCCATCTTGTTTAGCTTTGCTAATTTCCTGCTCAACCGTTTGGGTTTCAGTGGTGCTTTTAAGGGCAACCATTTCGGTGTGCAATGCGTTGTATGTTTCAACCGGCACGTACTTCGCTAAATTAACCTCAGAATCTGGGCTATTGGCTTTAAGTGCGGCAACGGCATCGTTTGCGTTACTTAGCTGGGTAGTGAGCGAGTCGGCTTCGTCGGCCTTGGCCTTTAAAGCAGTGAGCGCTGTTGTTGCTTGGGTGTAGTCTGCATCGGTGATTTTGTCACCATCCACAGTTATACCTAGCAAGCTCAGCAATTTTTGAGCTGCATTCATGGGTGTATCTCCATTGTTAACATGGGTTTTAGAAGTCTTTAAAACCGCTACTTTGTCCATACCGTCTACCGCTGGGTCGTTGGTAAGGGCAAAATGGCGTAATTTTGTTGGGCGTCCTGTTTGTTTGTCGTAATGAAAAACAGGGCTAATAAAGCGGTATTCGTCGTTTTTTAGGTGTGCGCGGGCGCTGGGTGTCCAGCGTACATTAAGGGCATAAAGTCCCTCGCCTGGCACATACTCTAAGTCGCTTGGGTTAAACCAGCCACTTGCTGGGGCTGGCTTGCCGTTTTCTTCGGCGTGTAGTGTTTGATGCTCGTAGTCAAAGTGGTAGTCGTTGGTGCGGGTGCTAGCTGTGCTTTTAAGTAACTCAAATGCAGCTTGGTCTAGTAACCAGGCATTAGCAGGTACGTCGAACGGGCGGCCATCGTGTGATTTAAAATAGCCGTCTGGCATTACCATTACGCGCTCGCTGATACCTTGCTCGTTTATTTCGCTGGCAAAGCGGCACGCTGCAAAGCCTAAATCAGCCGGCTGGTTTGCTGATAAAACAGCGAGTCCTATTGTAGTTTCTAGTAAGCTTTGGAATGGTTTTTTCATGGCTGAGCACAGTTTGAATAATCTGTGCTCAGTATGGATTTAGATTTGAATTGGTTGGCCGTGCGGTGTTTCGGGAATTTACAGTGGGGTTAATGCAGGTTAAAACCCTTGTATAATTACCTCTGTGGCGGATGCTGATATTAACTCAAACTCAGTTATATCGCCAACCTCTAGTTTATTTTGGCCGGTTAACTCGCCTAAATCTATTTGATTGGTTGCCCCTTTAATTTTGTATTTAACACTGGCCGCTGGGCCTGCAACAATAATTGAGTAGTTATCGCAGGTTTGTGCGCCTAAATCGTTTTGGTTAATAACAGTGGGTGCAGCGGTTACTGCAAATACATGGCTAAATAGCATGGTTGTTACTCCTGGGTTAGTTGTTCGGGTGGTGCAAAGTGGTTCATAATTTGTTTTAGGTGTTCAAGCGAGCAAACAAAGGGGCCTAACTCGCTTGCGTTCATAGCGCTTATTGTTTGCTCTGTTGTTAGTTCTTTAAATTCTGCTGTTGGGTATTGCTCTTTAAGTAACGGATAATCTGCGTTTGTAAATACTAAAACGCGGTAGCCACCTACAAGTGGCGCATGCGGCCAGCGTTCGCTTAAAGACTCAGCCCAGCCTGCGGCGGTTACAAATGCGTAAAGTTGGTATAAGTTGCTCATGGTTTTCTCCAAACTGCCTCTGTGTAGTTAGGCATAAATGCGTTAACGTTGCCGACTGTTGCAAGTTGGGTCGCGCCTTGGGCTTTGTTGGTTAGTGGTAGGTCTAAAATCACTCCTACAGATGGCCTTGTAATAACAATGTCAAACACTGCATTACTCAAATGCCGAATGAGATTAGCGCCGTCATAATGAGCACCTATATAGTATATATAGGGGCTTGAAGCCGTTGTTATGTTTAACGTATATGTATGCACTTTACCATCTGTAGCTAACTCGGTAACAACTTGTCCGTTCTCCGTTACTTCACCAAAACCAGTGACAAATACACCGTCATCGACTCTAAGTAAAGTTCTATAATTACCTAGGTAGCTAAATATAATTGCTATGCCAGATTGGTGGGAATCATTAGCGAGAATGCTGAACGTTATTTGATCACCAGATATTAGCGGTATTTCTTCACTAAAGGTCCAACTCTGCATAGCCCCATCTAACTGCGCTACCCATTGTTCAGCATCGGCTGCCTCGTTTGCTGTATAACTAAATGCACTTCTTATGGCGTTGGTGAGTGCATTGGTAAGTGCTGGGCGCATTGACTGCCCTCCTGTTAACGTACAACCCTGTTTAAACACTGTTTAAAATTGATTTTAAGGCTGCGTATTTAATTTTACCTGTGAGATTGCAAGTTCGCTTTTATATGCGCTTAAAATAGCTTACAGGCGTTTATGGTTTAATTAATTAAGAACTCGCTGAGTATTTCAATTACTTCTTTTTCGTCATCCTGTGACAATCCCAAAAATGGCCGTGCTGGTATGGCGGCTAAACGGGGGGGCATATCGCTTGTGCCCCCAAATTGATGAATAGCGCCGTACTCCATGTTTGTACCAAACTCTAGTGATTCGTCCCCGATGTTATAAGCGAGCGTGTCGCGCAGTATGTCGTTTAGCCTGAGTATTTTGTCTTTGTTCTTTTTTTTACTTTTGGCGTAGTCGGGGCTAAGTGCTTGCCATGGGGTGCCGTCGGGGCTGCGCTGCTCGTCAAAGTGATCGCGATGAGTAAGCATTAAGTACTCGCCTACGTTGCCCAATGCGGGCGCTAGGTTATTGGCATTTTTAATAAGCTGGGTGAGCACGTCGCTTACAGCTTGTGCGCCTTGAGTGCTTATTTGTATTTTAGCGCCTGCCATTACACTAACCCCTCTTCAAAGGCTTGCATGTGTGTTTGCTGGTCTAGCCCTGCTATAAGTGCGGGGAGTAGGTCGGCTATTTGGTCAGCCTCTTGGCCTTTGGCGCGTTTTTCAAGGTGTGCAAAATCACGACACGTTTGTATGCTGTACGGGGTTTGCTTTAGCAGCTGCTGCGCTTGTTGTAGTAATGTCATCGTCTTTTTTCCTGTGATTTAGCGGCATCTTTTACTAGTTGGTCTATCCAGCTTACTAGATCGGGTTGCCATTTTTTAAGCTCTTTGCGAGCCAGTGCCCAGGCGGTAAATGCCTCGGCAAATTCTTCGTATTTGTTGGCGGCCCCGTAATAGGTTACGGGTAAGGCGTTTTTTAAAAAGGCCGGTGCGCCTGCGTAGTAATGCACTTGGTGGCCTAGTTCGTGTAGCCAGGTGGCTACCACTGCATGTGCTTCGTTTTTATCTAGTGCGTTAAGTGTATCTGATATTGTGTGATCGCGTTTTAAGGTTTGCCCATTGTGCTTAAAGCTGTACTTACCTGCGTTGTTAGCGGCAAGCCTTACGGTAAGCGCTGCGGTGTCTTGCACGGCTTGCATGTCTACTTTTGCTAGGTTTTGGCTGGCTTTTACTTTTACCACTACGTGCTCAAACCCCACTGAGGTAAACCCGCCTACCCGTTTAGGGCTACGTGTGGCGTATTGCATACGGGCGTAAAAGTCGTCTACACCTAAGTACTCGCCTACGTCACTGCGTATAGCTGCGTTGGCTTTAGAACCTGCGCTCATTTCGTTACTTTTTACAAACAGGGTTTTAGTTTGCTTGGCGGTTAAAAAGCTGTTTAAGCCGTTAAGTACTTCGCTATCGAGCTGGGCTAGCAATGGGTCGAGCTTTAGCGCAGTAACGTTTTTAGCGGTGCTGTAAGCCGATGGCACAATGCGGCTTGCTTGGTAGTCTGCTATACGCTTTGTAAGCGGTGGTTTGTCGGCCACTTGCTTTTTAGCCTGGCTTGTTAGCTGGGCGGTATTTTTTGGGGTGTAGTCAAAGCCCGGATCAATACCACGGGGTAGCTCAAACTCTTCGCCTGTTTTTTTGTTTGTCCAGGTGTAGTTACCCTCGTCGGGTGCTGTGCCTACAGTTAGGCCACGGCGCTTAAGCTCACGCTCGCTTAGGCTAAACTTTTTACATTTGCAGCCCCAGCCGTTTTGTGGGCTGTGGGTATCCCACCATGGATGATCAACCGGTAACACTAGGTTATTCCATTTTAAATGCAGTACGCGTGGGGTTTCACTATCGCCATGTTTGTAGAGTGCATAAGGGCGTGTGGCTTTAAGCGTTTGTATTTGCCCCTCGCGCCCTGCGTTATAGGCTTGGCGTATGTTGGTTTCGTATATTAACTGGCTGCGCCATGCAGGTTCCCCGTTATGCTCCCAGCCGTAACGCGATTTAATGTTATTAAACTCGTTTTGAAACCAGCCCAGGCTTTTACCCTCGCTTATGGCTTTATCTACGACGGTGTAAAAGTCGTTAAGCATGTCGGCTTTGGTTACACCTGCTACCATAAATGCGCGGTTATGGGCGTTTTGCCATACATCATCCCAGCTGTTGCTAGGTGTGTTTAGCTTTTGCCTAAAAAAGCGTATGGCATCATCAAACGGTAATGAGCCGTATCTAACAGCCATTTAACGCCCCTCATCCACTTCTAGTGCGCCTAGCAATTCGCTGGCTGCCATGGCCTTTGCCATTAGCTCGCTAAAGCCCTCTGTGCTTATTTGTGGCTCTAGCTCCAGTATGCCGTCGCGTATTTCCTCTAGGCTGCTGGCGTTTTTAACCAGCTCGGTTACGGCATCGCTCATGCTGTTTAAGTGGCCTTGCGCTTGTGCGGCCAACTGCTCGGCTACTAGGTCGGCGTTATCTTTTTGCGGTGTATTTTTAAGTGCAGCAAAGCCTTTAAGTGCGGCGCTTGGTTCGTTTGGTGCGGTAAGTGGTGCAATGCTTAAAATGGCCTCGCCTTTTTCTGGCAGTGGTATTTGGGTTTTTTCACTTACCCAGCTAACCGGTACTGGGTAGTTAGCTTCGGTGAGTATTTTAAGCGCGGGTGCTAGTACGGCTATGTCGTCGGCTTCGCTGGTGTCGAATTTAAAGCGTGGGATACGGCGTGCGCCTGAGTAGCTTTTAGAGTTAAGCGCGTGCATTGGGTAAATAATATCGCGCGTTATGGTGTTGGCTACTTGCTTTAAATCGCTTTCGGTTATGTCGTCTAGCACGTCCATATGAATGCTGCCTAGGGCATTTGTGCTGGTTTTGCCATCGGCTTGGCTGGTGAGCGTTGCCCCTAACACGGCTTTGCTTTGGGTGGTTTCACACCACTTGATCATGGCTTCAAATGGGTCGGCTTGGCCGTTGGCAGCATTTTGAAAGTCGATTTCCATACCCTTGGGGATTATACCGCCTGCGTTATGGCCGATGCTAAGCACGGCACGTAACAAGGTGGCTTTTTCGTCTTCGCTGGCACCATTAGGGTATTTACCTAAGCGTAGCGGTAAACCGTAAATTTCTAAAAATTCGGCTAAATCGCGTATTGAATAGTTTTTAAATAAGTACGGCCATGCCACGGTTGAGGTTAACCCAGTGCGGTGTATATAACCTGACTTACTGCGGTGAACGTGCGCACACCAACCAAATGGGTTTAGTGCTTGGCCTGTGTAGCTGTTGTCGCGCAGCATAAGCTGATTGCGGTTGTCTGGGTGTGTTTGAAATAAGTTTTGGTCGCGAAATTCGTAACCGGTAATAATATGCTCGCCGTTATCAAACGCCCAGTTAAGCTCGTTACATGAAAACGATTTTAGTATGGCGTCGCTGCAATCAAATAGCAGGTCGTCTAGCCAGGTGGCATCTTCTAGTATTTCTTGAATTGCTGCGGCGTCTTTTTCTTCTTGCTCTGTTGCGTTGCGCGGTGGTTCTACTGACCAATCGTACTTAAGCCAGCCTCTGCGTCGCTTGGTAAGCTCACTAAACAAGTGGCCGTCTTTGTCTTCCATGTCTTTTGCTAGGTCGGCCATGGCTGATAAGTTACCTGCATCGGCATCTTTTAATAGTTGCGACAATTTAGCAGGGGTAAGTGCTTCGCTTGGGTGCTCGGCATATTGGCGCATTAGCATGCCAATGCGGCTATCTTGCTGGGTTTGGGCTTGCTTAAAGTCGGTTGAATTTAGCGGGTTGCCGTGAATGTCTACTATTTGGTTCATGCGGTTACTCTTATGATGGGCTTAACGCTTAGCACGTATACGTCTAGCGTTTTAGTGTGTTGGTGGGCCTTGGCTAAATTGGCGGCGGTTATATCAAGCTGCTCTGCTTTGGCTGTAAACAGCTCTTGGTAAACGATTCTAAAACGTGGCATTACCAGGCTGCCTTACGAACACTTGCAAGGTCATCGCTGTGGTCGGGGCGTAGGCTGTTAGCGGCTTGCTGGGCTTTGCTTGGCAGTGGTGTGTATTCTATGGCGCTGCCGTCCATTTCTGCTGCCCGTATTAGCATGGCGATTGATACGGCGCTATCGCCGTGGCGTTTGTTGCCATCTGTGCCGGTGTTTTTACCTTTATCGACCTGTGCAATACCGTTTTTAAGTTTAATTTGGCCTAGGTCGTCTAGTACGTCTTGGTCTTTGGGTAGCGTGATGTTGTTCGTTTCAAAGTAGTCTTTTAGTTTTGGCATCCACTCGCGATACCAGGCTTGTGATAAATGCACGCTATCGACTAGCTCGGTGCCGTATTTAAGGCTTGCTGCTTCAGCTAAGAAACCACCGTTACCTGTTGCATCAAACGCTAGGCCACGTAGTTTTGGTATGCGGTCACAAATATAGAGCATGATTTGCTTTTGCTGCTCGTAGGTTACGTTGCGCAGCTCTACCATAAAGGGCACGGTTAGGCTGGTGTCTTGGTTTATTTCACCAATACTGAATACGGTTAAATCGCCTTTGCGGGCAAAATCTTCACCAAAGGCATGGGTTAGATCAGGATTTAACCCACTGAGCAAGTCATCAATATTTTGTTCAAGCCATGTGGCTACGTCTTTTACTCGTTGCTCTTCTGTCCAGCTTTCAAAGTCTGTGGGGGCTTCGTAGCGTATTACTTTGCAGTCGTCGCTTAGGGCACGTTCGCGCAGGCGGCGGCTTAGGTATTGGCCTGCGCCTTGGCTTGGTACGCAGTATAGCTCTTCGTTTGCGGCATCGGCAGTGGGGTAAAAATCAACTTGATTTGCTAGCCATTCGTCTTCTTTGGCTTGCGTCCACGTTTGCCCGCTTACCAAACAAATGCGTTTATAAAGCCCGTGCCTAAGCGCTTTATCAATAGGAATATGATGCACGGAATACTTTTTAGTGCCGCGCCTTGCTTGGGTAATGAGGGTGTTAAATAGGTTATCTACCCCGTTGTGGGTTGAAATAATACGTACTCGTCCGCCCCACATGGTCAATGCCATGGCTGCTTTTAGTACTTCGTCTAGGCGGTCATGGAATGCGGCTTCATCTATTACTACGTTGCCTTGGCGGCCACGCAAGTTACGTGGGTTAGAGCTTAGGGCGACAATTTTTTTACCGGTATTTGGGAATTTAATTTCAAAGGTGTTGATTGATCGCTTTGTGCCGTCTGGGTCTTTTTCTTCAAATATGCCCTCTTCCACTTCGCCCATGACCATGTTGAGCTTTTGCGCCCAAAATGCACAGGCGTCTATAAACTCCTTAGCCATTTCTTTGTCTGAACCAAGGTAATAGGTGTTCTGGCCGTTGGCGGCTGCCGCTGCGCTTAGTACGTCGTCTAGTGCTTCGGCAAAGGTTAACCCGGTACGGCGTGACTTTTCGGCAATTTTTACTATTGCTTTGTCTTCCATCCATGCTTTTTGATAGCCAAAAAGTATGTCGGTGCCCATGGCAACCGCTAACGAACCTGATACCTTACTAAGCGGTAGCTCGTTGGTTTGGGTAACGCTTTGCGCTGTGCTAGTCATGCTTAAGCCCTAATATATCGCGTTTGAAAAATGCCAGCATGTCGTCTGCGGTTTGCGGTAAGTTTTCGTTTTTAACCTTTTGGTCTAGGTCTTTGGCGAGCTTTTGCGCATAGGCTTTTTCGATTTCTTGCTGGCGTTTGTGTGCGGCCATAGCGGTTTGCTCTAGTCGCTGAGCTGCTAGCATGGCGTCTTTTATGGTGTCGATGTCTACTGCTGCGTCTTCGTCGGGGTTCATCATTTGTTGCTGCATAGCGCGGAACAGCTGAGAACGGCCCATTTCTAAAATAAGCTTGGTGGTATCGCCTGTGGGCTTTTCGCCAAGCTCTGCGGTAAGTGCTTTAGTTGACTCGCGCAGGTCGCGTAGCTTTTGGCCTATGGCTTCGGTTTTTTGTGCGTGGCGGCTTAGGCCACTGCGGCTAATGGTTGCGCCCTCGTCTAAGCCTGACTCAATAATAAGGGTATTTACGGCGTCGAGTATTTCGCCCTGGCTAAAACGTTTGTCGCGTAGCATTGAGTCGAGCTGCTTTTTAATGTCTTCTGGCAGTAAATCAACTTTGCTGGGTTGGCCTCTGCGGATTGACTCGCTCATAGTTAACCTCGTGGCCCAGGGCGTTTAATGCCAGGTACTACACTTATGCCCTCGGCTACGTCGATGCCTGATTGCGTAATACGGGCTACCCATGTGTTTTCTGTGAGTTTATCGAGTGTTATATAGCCGTTTTGCTCTAACCAATTGAGTAAGGTTTTAAGCTGATCACGACTGCAACCTAGTGCATAGCGTTGTAATACATCGGCTAGCATGCTGGTGTTAGCGCCAAAATCGGCGGATTCTTTTAGCGTTATTAATATGCTAATTCGTTGGTGCTCGGCTTGAACTTGTAACATTGCCATGGTGGTTTTTCCTATGGGTGGGGCTTAAGGGCTGGCACGGCTTCTTCTACTGGTTCGCCGCATCTCATGCAGCGGAACAATGTGTAATCGGTTATGCCTTTATTAAAATCGTTGGTGGTAACAACCTGAGCGTGTATGTTTTTATAACAAGCCTCAGTTTTATCTGTGCCTGTAAGTACGGTGATTTTTGCACCGCATTGGCACTTGTCGTTAACTATCGCCATTTCGCGTGCCTCTGAGTTCGTTTTCCATTAGTAAGTCGGTTAAGCGTTTTATGTCGGTGAGCTGTGGGTTAAGGCCGTCTATTTTTACGCTTACTTCTAATAGACGTTTGTCTAGGTCGTGTATGTCGTCGGCGTTGGGCAAGTCTTCTATTGTTTTTTCTACGGCACTTAAACGGCTTTCTAACGCTTTAGATACAACCTCATGGGTTGTTTTAGTTACAAAGGTGCTGCGCAACCATGCCAGTGCGCTTGCCCCAATAATGGCAATACCTACGGTTAAAAATGCTTTCCACCATTCCAATATAAAATCCATGCTAGCGCCTATAGTGCTGTTGTTGTATTTCAATGAGCGATTGGCAATCTACACAGGTACTACAGTTTTTAACCGCGTCACGGCGTTGTTTTGGTATGTCTATGCCACACTCTTGGCAGTGCATAAACGCTGCACCGGACGTGTTTGCTTTTTCGCGCTGAATTGATAGCGCGGCATCGAGTAAGTGTTGTTCTATTTTTTGCGCGTCGTCTAATTTGCTCACTGCGGTTTCCTTACTTTTTCAATGACGTTTTTAATGCTTTGCTTAACGCTTGGCGCGGCTTTTTCAACTGAGCGGCCAATAACATAACCACCTATACCAAGTTGCAATAAATCCCATGCTTGCTCTGATAAGCGAAACGCTAATAGACCGAATGAATCAAGGCACACCAACACTAAGAACGTAAGCATGGTGATAGGCCGCCAGTTACGTTGAAGCCAGCTTTCACCTTTGGCTTCGGCGGTAATAATTTGTGATTGCGCCTCTAGCACTTTGCCTTGTAGCTCTACAATTTTGCCCTCAAGCTCTAGCACTTGGCTTTGAGCTGCGTTTTCAATGCGCTTGAGTTCGTTGGTAACGGCTTGGCGTTCTTCGTCGCTGGTAAAGAGATCATCAATTAAATTGGTGATTGGCTCGACCACGTTAAACCAGTTTTTAATTGCCATTTTTATCTTCCTTAAAAAGTCGGTGTTGGCGCTTGTGCTCTTTTTTAATTGCGTCCTGCAAGGCTTGCCATACCTGTTTAGCTTTGGGGTTGGCGTTTAACATTTTGTTGGTAAATGACTCGGGGTGTTGTGAGTTGTACTTTTTACCGGTGGCCTCTTCGTAACTTGGCTTAACTACCTGTTGCTCTATTTCGCTAAACACTAAGGTAAGCGCTAGCTCTTTAATAACGGTGTTTTGCGCTGTGGTAAGCGGTTTTACTTTAGCGACCATTAGACTCTCCAAAGCGTTTTTTAAGGGCTTCACGGGCGTTTTTGTAGCTTTGCTGGCCGTCTACCCGTAGCTGTATATCGATGGCTCTTACTGATTGCCAGCCTTTATTAAAGTGGCTTTGCATAGTGCCGCAATGACTGTGCATTGGTATTTTGCGGGGGTCGAATGGCATGTTGTGCATGCGCGCATCAACTTCTAATTCCATGCGTTTCTCGCGGCCTTTTTGATATGACCAATCCCAATTTTTACCCATTAGGCCACCCCGCTTAGCTGGTTTACTGCAAATTCGGTTACATGGGCTAAGCGGTTATACCAGCCCTCTAGGTTTGGTTTTTGGCTTGAGTCGTTTGCACAAATGCGGGCGTACTTACGGCCACGGTTTACGCTGAGCAATACGGTTAGGCTAAGGGCTGGACGCTGTAGGATAGCGGCTAGGGTTTTTGGCCCCATGCGACCATCGGGCTTTGAGTTGACTAATCGCTGGGTTAATTGGGTCATGGCGGGTGCGCCGTGCTGTACTGCGCCATCTAGCAGCATAAAGTCAACCCCTGCGGGGCTTTGCTCGCAGTGCATGGCACGCCAATAATCACGGTGATACAGGCTTAGCGCTTTAGCAAGCGTTAGGTTTTTAATATCTACAGTTGGGTAAGCGCGCTGGCTTATACCGTATTTGGTAAGGCCGCCACGGTCTGATGCTACGTTATTTAACCCGCCATCGCTGCGCAAGCCTCCCTCCAAATACAAGATGGGCAATATGCACTGGGCAAATTTAAGCGAGTACGGGGCAAGCGCGTTTTGCACTTCGGGTACTTGTTTAAAGTAATTTAAGTTTAGTGGGTTGAATACGAACATATCGAAAAGCCTTGTTGTTTTTCGGTATTGTGGGGGGTTGTGCTTAGGTGTTGGCCGTGCGGGGTTTCGGGAAAGTTTAGTTAAAAAGTAGACAGATTTAAGAAAGTTTTTTATGGTACTGCAAGTTAGCAATTTTCGCTAGTTACCATTTAAAAGGACTTAATTTATGAAATACCCTGCCTTTGTTTTTATCGCGTTGTTTTCACTTTCCAGCCATGCGGCTATTTATAAATGTGTTATTGATGATGTGCCCACATTTAGCCAAACCCCTTGCGCACCGGATGCTAAAGAGCTGCATTTAAAAGTAAGCAAAGCGCCAAGCCCTGGCGTTAGTCATTCTATTTTGCAGCAATGCACTGCGCTTGCAAAAAACAGCTATGCCTGGCGTGATCCCAATTCGTTTATTGTTGTGTCGCATGAAAAGCAATGGCGCGATGATGCAAGCGGGGCGCGATTAGTGTTAGCTATGCAAGTGAATGCTAAAAATGGTTATGGTGGGTATGGGGATTCTAAGCCGTTTAATTGTTTTTTAAACCACGGTGGCACGGGTTTAAGTACTGTTCAACACTGGATTAACTAGCAATAAAAAAAGCCGCGTAAAGCGGCTTTTTGGTATTTCAAATTTGTGTACTGGTAATAATTGATGGGCGTTTAAATAATAATGCCCTAGTTTGTAGGTCTTCTATACTGGCTTTTCTGCCGTTAATTGATAACACTTTTATGCTACCGCTTTGATCTTTACTTTCTAATGTTTGGTAGCTCTCTTGCTCTTTGATGTTTTTTAACCAAGTGGCTGCGCGATTAGTTGACACTCCAAACACTTTAGCCAAGGCCAGTGAGTTATAGAACTGCTGGGTTTGTAGCATTTTTTCAGCGGCTTTGATTGTGCTGCTCATTGGCTTAGCTCCTTTAGCTTTTTTTGTAGTTCGGTAATGCCTCTTAGCAGCTCGTTTGGCTGGTGAATAAGCATAAACTCTAGGTCTTGTGCCTTTGTTTTTTCAAGCGCTGCGGTCGTTTTAGCTATGAGCGGTGCGCCTACTTCGTCTATGAATTTGTTTTCGTCTTGCATTACGTGCAGCTGTATTTGTATGTCGGTGTGCTGTTCTTGCAGTGTGCCCAGTAGTACGTAATTGTTTGGGTGCTTACCCTCTAACATATCAACTATTAGGGTATCTACGTACTCTACGGCCTCGGCGGCTACGTTGACCGCTTCGCTCATTGGGGCTTTTTTGGCTGGGTTGCTCATTAAAATAATCTCCTTTGGCGGCGCTCGGTTTCTACAATGCGCTGGTGCTGGATTATTTCAGCTATACGGCGCTCTGTTAGTTTAAATTTATTGGCAAGCTGCTCTATGTTGTTGCCTTTGTATTCTTGCCATATTTGTATATCGCGCAGGGCTGCTTTTAGGCGTTGGTCGGTGGGTATGTATACGTCGCGCCCACCAAAATAATGGCCTATTGCTAGGGTTATGGCTTCGCCTACCCCTTGCGGGTTGTTTACGCTGGCCTTGGTTAGTTGGGTTTCAATAAGCAATGCAAGCGATTGTAGGTTGCTAGGCCAGCGTTTACGTACTTCGGCTGCATCCTCAGTAGATAGCTTGCTTAGGCAGTCTTGCAGCTGCTCTACGCTTTCGCCAAACAGCTCTGATTGTTGTTCGCTCATACACCACCTCGGTTATATCTCATTGATAAAAATGAAAGTTCATATGAAAATTCATCAAGATCGCTTTTAGCCTTATTTTCAGCGTCAAATACTTTATTGGCATCTTTTTCCATTAAGTTAATTGCTGTTTTTTCTTGGCTTGCTAACTCTTCAAATTTATTAATGTTTTTTTCATACCCACCTGTATTTAAAATGTCAGCGGCTTTACGCCTTGCCTCCATCATTATTGATGGTGCATTTATAAAGTCCTCTGATAACTGGGCTGCTTTTTGAGCTTTAAGCGTTAAACGCTTTTGCTCTTTTTCTAAGGCTTGCAGTACAAGCTTTTGGCCTGTTCTCATTTGTCCTCCTTATTCACTTTTGCGCCGTAGCGGTTCATTTGCTCTAAATAGGCTTGGTGGTTTTGTTGCTCACTCATTTCTAAGCCCTGGCGTTTTATTTCCATACTGCGGCTACGTTCTGCTGCGGTTGGCTGCACTATTTGCTCTAGTGAGGTGGTGAGCACTTGTTTTAAGTAGTTATGGTTTGCAAGCGGCTTAATGTTTGGCTGGCCTACTCGCTTTGCCATGATTGAATTGGTGGTTTGCTCCATAGCGTGGCCCAGTGCCGCTACGTTCTCGGTTAGGGCAAGTACTTCATGGGCTAGCTTTACTGCACGTGTGGCACTTAAGTCCTGCTTTGCTGGGCGAAACAGGGCTAAGTAACCGACCAATGCCTGGGCTGTGCGCTTGTTGATGCTGGCTACGATGCTTAATAGCTCTTTGCCTGCGTCGTCTTGCACTAGCTGATCTAGGCTTAGGTGGCTTTTACACACGGGGCAACGGGTTAATTTCATTGGTGCTGATCTCAAATATGTCGCATACCGCTAGGTATGATTTATGGGGTACGGTGCTAAGTGGTATTGGCCGTGCGTAGGTTTGCATTGCAAATTCATCAAAAAACGCTTCATACGCTTGCATGTTGTTTGTTTTTAAATGCGCTACCATTTCGCGTTTGTGCCATTTTTTAAGCGGCTCTAGCACTTGTATGGCTTGCTTTAGGGTTAAAAAATGGGTGTGGTAACTGACGTTTGCCCCCACTTTTGCACGGTTTAACATGCGGTTTACGTAGGCGTCCAGGGCGGTTTCTGAGCCATCACGCACAAAGCTTTGTTTGTGCATGGTGATCCAAATTGCGCGTATTTTGTTTATTTCGCCTAGCTCTTTTGGTGATGATTTAGGGCTTAAACGGCGTTTAGCCTTGGCTTTAAACCCTGCTTTTTTGAAGTGGTCTAACACTTTGTTTAGCTCGGGTAGGCTCATTTGGCTGCATGACGTTTTACCCGCTGAGCCAAGTAATGCGGCGCGGTAGGTTTCGTCGTCTAGCCCTAGTTGCCCTTTTGCTATGTGAATGAGCTGTATTATCTTTGCTTTAGTCATTTTTAAACTCTTCTAGCTGCGCGCGTAGGGCTAAGTAGCCTTGGCCTATTAGCTGGGCTTCTTGGTCTGTAAATACGCTGGTGTCTACTGATAGCTTGTGTGAGCACTCTAAAAACTTAACTAGGGCAACAAGCTGTCTTAGCTCTAATTCTGGTTTTACGATATAGGCCATGTGACCTCCTTTTGTTGTTTGCTGTTTATCAAAGTGCTTTTGCTTTGGGTAAAACACTTTGATAAAAAGCCGCGTCCGTGCGCGCTTTTTAATGGTTTAGCTGGTGTGGCTTACGCTTTTTTGCTTAGGCGGGTTAATGCCTACCAGCTGGCTTTGCACTACAAAGCTGATGTTTTGAAACACAAAGTTGATGTTTACTGGCTCTTTGCTTTGCGCCACTAGGTTTAAAACTGTTTGTAGGTCGCTGTGTTCGTTTACTTGAATTGTTGATGTAACTTCCATGATGCGCCCCTTACAGCTTGGCTATATCGAGTGATATGGCGTGTTCTTGCTCGCCTATGGTTTCGTAAAAACGTATAAAGCGCGTTGAGTCCATTACCAGTATTGAGTCGGCTATAATGTCCATTGCACGCTGCCATTTACCGGTTTCGTCGGTTATGTTTAGGCGGCGTAGGCCGAGTACTTTTTGCACTGAAACTTTGCCTTTTTTGTCGGTGGCAAAGGTTTGCTCAATAATGAGTTTTAGGTTTTCGTTTGCGCCCTCGCTCCATTCGTTTAGGCATTCGTCTATTAGGTCTTTTGCTATTATTAGCTCTGGCCCCAGCTCGATACTTTCTTGCACTTGCAGGGTTACTTTTTGCTTGTGATCAAAACTGCGTAAGGTGACGTTGCCTTTTGTGCCGCCCAGTTCTACTGCGTACTCTTGGGCTAGTAAGCCTATGAATGCGTCAAACTCGCTCATTTGCTCTTTTTTAAAAGCGGCTAATGCTTTGCTTTGCTCTTTGGCTTTGGCTATGGCCGATTGCACAAACTCATGGCGAATTATGTCGGCTGGGCGAATCGCTTTAAGTGGCACCTGGTGGCCTTTGTGATTTTTTAAAAACTCTTGTGACATGGTGGTTATCTCTCTATAAAAATGATGATTTGGCCGTGTAATTTTGCTGGGCGAACTTGGCGGGTTTGCCCGTTTTTAGTTTCGGTTAGCACGGGTAAATGTGCTGGGGCTTTGCCTGCTACTTCGATTACATGGCGGCTAAAGCCTTTGTGTGAGCTGATAATTTGCAGCCCTTGTTTTTGTAGCTCTTTTAGTACGTTGCGTAGTTGCATGGTTATTTGCTCCCGCATATTTTTGAGTTTGGGCAACCATTGCGACACGCTTTATAAAGCGCGACGCGTACATGGTTGGTGGCTGCGAACTTTCTTGATTGATGTTCTAGGCATTGGTTTAGCGGTATTTCGTCTAGGATTGGACAAATTACCGTTGATGCCATAAATACGCCCTCTACACGTTGCTGTATTACGTGTGTAGAGGCTTTGTATTTGTCGTTTACCACTTGGCTTACTGTGGCTTTACTTACGCCTAGTTTTTCGGCAACGCTGCGCATGCCTTGCTTTGCTACTTCGTCTTTTAAAACCTGTAGCCAGTTAGCTGTTGAAGTCATGCGCTTCTCCCAGTGTGACGGGGGCTATTTTTACGGTTTTACGTTGCACGGCGTTAAACTCAACTAGCTCGTTTGTGTTTGGGTCGAATATGCCTGTTGCTTTTGGAACTGGGCGTTTTGGACCGGTATTTTTAAGCATGCGGTATATGGTTGTCTCTCCTGCTCGCTCAATGACTGAGCCTGTGCGCGGGGCTGATTTGACAACAAATATGTACCCTGCTTTTTTTAAAATTGAGATATATGAACGCGCAGAGGCTACCGATATGTCGGCTGTGCTTGCTACTTGCCCTGCGTCAAATTCATTTAGGATTCGCATTGATTGCCACATGCGCTGTCTCCCTGAGTTTTTTTGTTTTGCATCACTGTTTTTTGGTTGTTTAAACGGCTTGTATTGGGCGTTTAAAACGGTGTAGGTGATGTGTTCGTAATCAACATTTTCAGCTATGGCCTTTGCTGCTATTAGGCGTTTTGCAAAGGCTTTTAAGCTGTCGAGTGTTGTGTGCTCTATGGCATCGCGCACTTGTTGCAATGAGAATGTTTTTAGGATTCTCATTGCTTGCCATGCGTCTTGTAATTGTGGGCGGCTCACTGAATCTCTCCTTACGCTTTTTTAAGGAAAAATTCTTTAGAACCCCACTGCTGTAGGTCGATGCTTGTTAGGCCGTTTGCAAGTGCAAAGGCTTCTATTTTTGACAGCCCTGTGATGATGCGACGCACTTCGCCGTCGGTGTCGCTGAGCAGCTGGCTTAATAGGTCGTCTTGTATTGTGAGCGTTGGCTCTATGACTGCGTTGACGATAATTTGCAGGTCTTCGCGTTGGGTTGGCTGAAACTCTAACCATTCTGATATACGGTTATAAAATTGACGGTGACGCTGTAATTTACGGCGCACTGATTCCATGCCAATAAGTACTACTGGGCAGTTGGTTAGGTCGTGAATATCGCGCACGATTTCGAGTGTGTTTTTGTCGTTTAGTAGGTAGTCGGCCTCGTCTATAAACAGTGGGCGATTGTGTATTGCCATGTGCTCTATGATGTAGTTAAGCATGGCTTCACGGGTGTAAATGTCTGGGCCGCTTAGCTCTTTAACTATTTGACGTAAAAGCTGCGCTAATGTCATGCCTGATGTGGCACGTATGTAGATGCCATCGCAACGATTAACCAACCATGCTGTTGCTGTGGTTTTGCCAAGACCTGGATCGCCGTAGATTAGGCCAATGCCTGGTACGCCATGCGCGCGTTGGTTTAGGGCTTCTACCATCATTTGTGTTGCTACTACGTTGCTTACGATTGCTATTTTAGTTTTCATGGTTTTTCCTTTTACTGTTTATGTAATTGAGTTGGTGCAGCCGGTGCTGCGTTCATGTCGCTTAGTAGGTCGTCTAGGCGTTTTGATGATGCGCGATTGTTTTGCTCCCATGTGTTTAACCAGGTTGCATCTAGTTCGCTTAACTGATTTGTTAGGCGTTGCTTTTTATGGAACATGGCTTTGCTTTGTGGGTTGTCGAATAGCGGCGTTGGGTTGACGTTTGCTATGGCGGTTTCAATTTCTAACTGCTTACGGCGTTTTTCAAATTCGCTTAATTGCTCGTCGCTAAAGCCGACTGCTGGCTTGCTGTCGAGCGCTTTTGTAGCTGACTGCGTTATGACGTTGGTGTGTTCAACCGACTGTTTAGGCAGTGTTGCAAGCGCTTTGTTTTGGGTTGTGTAATGCCCTAGCACTTCGTTTGCTATGTCTGAAACGTTGACGCTTTTAGCGGTCTTTTTAAGCTCTTTAAGCTTGCGTGATGTTTCGGCTGATTGGCTGCGTTTTGCATGGTGTGCTACATCTTGACGTGTCATGCCTGCTGATTGAATTTCGTGGTCTACTGCGATACAAATAAACTCGTTATTCATGCGATTAAATACGTAAATACGGCCTACGTTTTTAGGGTCCCATTTACATAGCACTTCATCACCTACGATTGCGCCCAGTTCTGGGGCAATATAGAACCCGCCACTTAGTTTAATGCCCTCTTTACCCACCATGCGTAAACCACGATTTGATGGTATTGGCTGTAGCATTACATCAAGCAAACGCTCGTCTTTGATCACTTTGATTTGGTCGCGACTTGCTGCGAATAAATCGAATGGTGTTTTGTTGCCTATGTTGCTGTGCGGCTTGTGGTGGTAACGGTTATCTATCCAGTTATCTACGAACTCTTGCAGCTGTTGCGCTGTCATGTTGATTTCGATAGCTGATTTATCACCGCCCTGCTTTGCTAATAGGCGCTGTGCAAAGGTTTTGCGCGCTTCTATTGCTTGGCGTTCTGACACGTTGTGACCTATGTAACCGGTTAATAGCTCGGCTATATCGTGCGAGAACGTTTTGAAAAAGCGCTCTATGTAGGGCTTTTCTTCACCTGAAAACGGGCGTGTTGTTTCGTGCTTTATGTCGAGCGCGTCAAACACACTTTTGATTTGTATTGAGGTGTAGTCTTTACCGTTATCGGTGCGGGCTATTTCGGGTATGCCCCAATCGAGTATTGCTTTACGGATAACTAAACAGATACCGGTGCTGTCGCTGGTTGGGTGAATAACGACTTTTGCACGGCGGCTAAATACGTCGATAATTCCGATTAGTGAGTGGCGGCCATCGGTTAGCATTACGTCTGATGGGGTTGAATCGAATTCCCATAATTGGTTAAGACGTTTTACGTTTTCGTCCATTTTACCCATGGCGCTCATATACTTGTTTTTCCAAGCATCTGGGTTTGCCATTTTGGTATAAAGTGCGCTGTTTTCGCGCTTCCAACGTGTTAGCCAATCGCGGATTGTGGTTTCTGCTGGTAACGATTTACCTACTTGATAAAAACGAGCAATTAAGCCCTCTTTTATTTGGGTGGCTTTTACGTGTGGGTATTCGTAGATCATGGCTATGCAAAAATCGCTTAGCTCTTTGTCTGAGTCGATGATTGATTTGCCGGTACGCTTAGGCTTTAAAGCAAGCCCTGCTATACCTTTTTCAGCTACGGTTTTTTGCCAGCGTATTAATGTAATACGTGATACTGATGGAATTAAACTTCTATATTCTATAGGTACGTCGATTAGACCTTTGTTATAACGTTCGCTATATAGGTCAAACCCTGCAACTTTGGCTAGGTTGTTCGCACTTACAAAGCTTTCAGCCTCTTTTAATACCCAGCATTTCGCACTTGCCTTGGGCGAAATACTTTCCAGTGCCGCAAGCTGCTTTAGGTTTTGGTCTTTAAGTTCAGTTATTTCTGAGTTTTTAAGGCGATCAGTTTGCTCATTTATACTTAAGTAGGCTCTGCCGCTGTGTGCTGCTGGGCTATTTGTTTCTTTGATTAGAGCTTCTTTGACTTGCACACTAATGTGTGCAGGAAGATCAGCAAGTGCATATTTGCGCACTTTTCCGCCTCTACCTTTAACCTCTGTAAAAGGCCAGTTTTCATTTTTAGCTCTTATCTGAATACTGCGCTTATTGACAAGCATATAACCAGCTATTTGGTGTGCTGTGTATAGTTCCATTATTCACCCCTTTTAAGCTTACGACGCCCAGCCTTGCGGTTAGGCTTTCCGTCAACCCCATAGCGCTCAGGCCATATTTCACAGGCACTTACACCAAGTGTTTCAGCTATTATTTTTTCAGCTGCGGGATACGGTCTGTGTAATGCGTTTTGCACTGCATTCGACTCATAACCTCGACTAAATGAGAGCTGGCGACATGACCAACCCTCGATTTCTAACGCTGATTTTATCTCTGTTACCGTCCAACCTGGACTTCCTAACTCATCCATTCAATGCACCTCTATGTGTGTATTTTGTGTTCATGCACACAAAAATACGCACACATAAATGTGAATGCAATATTTATTTGCACACTTTTGTATGCAAGCAAATCAAGCAATTGATTTAACTAATAATTTATTTTTTTAGATGTTTGTATTTGATAGATCGCACTTCGCGCTTTGAAGTGCGAAAGGATCGCGGTTGGGAAAACAGGGGGATTTAAATTTTTATTTTGCATGCACTCGCTTGTGTGATTAAATATAATTATATCCATCATCCGAACAGAGCAATTGAGCGTTATGGCTACATTCAATAAATATCTAAAAGCGCTAAGAGAACGGGTGTTCTTAGATATAGGCACGGTTGCCGAGCGCACGGGGGTGCATAGAAATACTCAATCTAAATACGAAGACAGTCGCGATCCTCCATTTGATTACTTAGTTGAGTTTGCGGCATTGGTTGATGTGCCGTTAGATGAGATGTTAATTAAGCGCCTAGAAGACTCTAAAGCTTCTGAGGACGCTATCAACAAGGCGTTAAAGGCTTTAAAGCCAGGTGATAGAGGCTACTACGAAATCAAGTCTGTTAATGAGCCAAACATGACTTACAACGCAGTAAGTGAACTGATGCAAGTAAAAATCACTGAGGCTTCACACAAGCTTATACCTCTTGGGGCAACTATTTTTGTCAATACAAACTCAAAATCTATTGATGCAAATAGCATGTATGCTTTTTTAAACCCGATGAACGGTGAACACTTCGCTGCAAAGCTGGTACTGACAGCAACAAAGCTTAAATTGGTATTTGATAGCATTGAGCGTAAAGATCTAGTCTTTAACGTTGAAGGTGGCGAAACAGAATCGCGTTATGTTTTAAAAACTTTGGGGCTTCTAGGTAAAATTGTAAAAGCGGAGCTAATTTTTTAATTTATCTATTTAATCCGTGTTTATCACGGTTTCGCGCTTAGTATTATCATTTTTTCGCACTTTTTAAGATCGCACTTAATTTTACTTAAACTTGGCTTAAACCCTTATTTCTCCCGCGTTTTCCCATCTATTCTTATCTATTCCCTGTTTATCATTTAGATCTGTTAGTTACAGGCGATATTTTCTTAGACTAATATCAGTGAGTAACACACTCAAACAGGTAGCTAACTCATTGATTGTTTTATTTTTGTACAAAGCATTGCTGCTGCAGTCAAAATTTATATTATGTTTTAGCGCTAGTTTTAGTTTACGTAACTAATACGCATTTAGTTCAACCGTTTTAACGTACCAAAAATAAAAAGGAGCCATTTATTTTAAATAAGTTAATTATCGCTTTATAAAAATACAGGAAATAGAACGCGTTTTTGCTATTAAAAGCCGTTTTCTTAAATTTTACTCATCACTTTATTAGCTCAAATTACAAACTTCATGCAAATATTACCCTGTTTTTATAAAACAATATCACTGCGCTTTACTTAAATAGTGTTACAAAACGCGCAGATTGCACATAAAAACAACGAATAGACCTCTTTTTTGAATTTATGATCTTTTATATGTTGACACTTTGCTATGCGGTCATTAATATTTCGCCCCGTTGAAAGGCAAGACGCTTCCCCCTTAGCTCAGTTGGTTAGAGCGACGGACTGTTAATCCGCAGGTCCCCCGTTCGAGTCGGGGAGGGGGAGCCAAGTTTTTCAGCCATAAACGATTCCCCCTTAGCTCAGTTGGTTAGAGCGACGGACTGTTAATCCGCAGGTCCCCCGTTCGAGTCGGGGAGGGGGAGCCAAGTTTATGTTTATGATGTAGTTCCCCCTTAGCTCAGTTGGTTAGAGCGACGGACTGTTAATCCGCAGGTCCCCCGTTCGAGTCGGGGAGGGGGAGCCAAGTCATAAAAAGTATATTTTAGTTCCCCCTTAGCTCAGTTGGTTAGAGCGACGGACTGTTAATCCGCAGGTCCCCCGTTCGAGTCGGGGAGGGGGAGCCATTTTACTACAATCACATAGACATACCCTCCAATTTGCTCTACCATTCTTCTTTTAAAATAAAAACTTTTTTTGCTTAAAAAACTAACCATTTGATAACTATTGATATCGAGCTATAATTAGTTTAATAATCATGAGGTTGTGTCCTCCCCCATTTGACATAAAAAGATTAAATAATGGCAGCTTTCAAAAAACTTATTCTTATACAACTGTTAGCTTGGCTGGTACTTGTGTCCGCTGGTAGTTATTTTATTAGCCAAAATTTTGATAATGCCATCGGCAATGCTCAAAAAAATGCACAAGCGACCGTTGAGCAATACATTAAAAATCTCTCTGCGACAGATATATCAGCAGAAAATCTTAAAAACACGCTTGCAACTAGTGAAACCTTTTCAAATTTTGTTTTACGTGACTATCAAGGCGTTGAAGTATTTTCGGTTAACAATGCAGTGCAATTACCTTTTATTGCTGAGCTTATTCAATCTAGTAGCAACTCAGTACGTCCTCAGTACGCCACAAATAATAACGCCGATATAAAAATTGAATTTAAATTAAACATTACTCACTTGGGTGAGCAGTTTCAAACCGCGTTTTTTGTTATTTTAATTGTTAGCACCCTACTCGCCCTAATACCTATTATATTGATGAAAACCATTGTTAAGCACATTAACGACAATATATGTACGGACGTTGCTGATGTTATTGATGTATATATCAATCAAAACCAACTAGGTGATGATTTTGCAACTAAAATTGATTCACCTGAGTTAGCTAAGTTGGGGAAAAGTTTAATTCCTAGCTTTAATCGTTTATCGCACTTTTTAAAAAGCAAAAACGACAATATAAAAAATGCAGCCCACGATATTAAACGTGAAGCCTACAAAGACGGCGTTACTGAATTAGGTAATCGCAATATGTTTGTTGATTACTACGAAAAAAATATAGAAAACACCGAAATAAGTACATTTGGCTCTTTAGCACTTGTCCGCTGTAGTGAGTTACAGTCAATTAATCAAAGTCGAGGCTATCAAAAAGGTGATGAGTACATTAAGTCGGTTGCAGATATCATAGTAAATATCAGTGGTACCTATTCCGGCAGTCAAGTTTTTAGAGTAAACAGCTCTGACTTTATAATTATATTGCCGAATACCCCGTTAAAAGAAGCTGAAAAATTTGGTGAAAACTTACAATCTCGCTTTACTCAATATATGCAAAACCAAGAACTTAGCTCGGTTGCAAACACAGGTATTGTGGGTTACGAAAAAGCCAAACCTTTAGGTGAGTTGCTCTCTATCGTTGATAACGCAATGAGTATGGCGCAATCTAAGCAAGCTAATGCGTGGCATGTGCAGCGCGATACTGATCTTGTTAATAATGTGAGCGCAGGGTTTGGTAATCAAAACTGGCGTAAAGTGATTAACGAAGTGATCGAGTCTAAAAGCGTCCATTTAGTGATCCAAAATATTATGCCATTAGGTAAAAGCATTAAAGCCTATGCTGAAATTCAAGCCCGCTTCAAAACAGAAGAAAATCAAGCTTTGCCTACCGCTTCATTTTTAGCAATGGCTGAAAAGCTCGATATGGCAATAGAAATTGATAAGTTAATTATAGAATCGTCATTAGAAAGAATAAAATCGAGTAATTTATCTGAAAAATACTTTGGCTTAAATATTACCCCTTCAAGTGCGCACAGTGACCAATTTATGATTTGGTTAGAGCGTCGTTTGCTTAAAGATACCCATATTGCTTCTAAGTTAATTTTTGAGGTGAGTGAATTTGGTCTGCAACAAAACATTAAAGCAAGCAAACGTTTTATTGATATGGTGCATCGCGTTGGAGCCAGAATTACTGTTGAACGCTTTGGTGTAGGACTCACATCATTTAAGTTTTTCAGAGATTTAAAACCAGACTTTATTAAAATGGATGCAAGTTATACCCGAGGCTTAGAGGATGATAAAAATAATCAGTACTTTATGCGTTTAATGGTCGACCTTGCTCACCGAATTGGTGTCAGTGTTTTTGCTGAGGGCGTTGAAAGCCAAGAAGAAAAACACATTGTAGAAACGTTATGCCTAGATGGTGTTCAAGGTTACTACATTGAAAAGCCCAAAGACATCTAACGCCTCTACTCCAATTAACGTAAAAAAGAGCATGTATGCTCTTTTTTACGTTCTAAAGTGTGCTTTTATGAATTTTCAGCCGTTAAAATGCTGACAGTTTTTTAATTGCAATGTCCCTTGATTTTAACCCTTTACAATTAGCCCATTATTTAACGTTGTTTATTTAACTGATAATCACTCAACGTGTTGTTAATCACAGTAGAAAAAAGGATAATACATGGGATTTTATTAGCGTGAGGCACACATGACAGAATACGTCTTGTTATTAATTGGAACAGTGTTAGTCAACAACTTTGTATTAGTACAATTTTTAGGCCTTTGCCCGTTTATGGGTGTGTCTGGGAAACTTGACACAGCCATAGGTATGTCTTTGGCAACTACCTTTGTGCTAACGCTTGCCTCTGTGACAAGCTATTTAGTAAATGAGTATATTTTATTACCATTGGATATTACCTATCTGAAAACAATGAGCTTTATTTTAGTGATAGCTGTTGTTGTACAATTTACTGAAATGGTTGTCAGAAAAACCAGTCCAACGCTTTACCGGTTACTGGGAATATTTTTACCTTTAATAACCACTAACTGTGCGGTATTGGGTGTTGCTTTATTAAATATCAAAGAAGATCACACGTTTTTACAATCGGCCGTTTATGGCTTTGGTGCTGCGGTGGGTTTTTCATTAGTATTGGTTTTATTTGCTGCATTGCGCGAACGTTTAGCCGCAGCAGACGTACCAACCCCATTTAAAGGTGCCTCAATCGCAATGATAACGGCAGGTTTAATGTCAATGGCCTTCATGGGTTTTACTGGATTAGTGAAGTTTTAATATGACCTTGTTGTACGCTTTAATAGCGCTGGGTTTGCTGGCGTTAATTTTCGGATTAATTTTAGGGTTTGCAGCAGTACGCTTTCGAGTTGAAGGTAATCCTGTTGTAGAACAAATCGACACCATTTTACCGCAAACACAATGCGGCCAATGTGGTTACCCGGGCTGTCGTCCTTATGCAGAAGCCATTGCCAATGGCGATGAAATAAATAAATGCCCTCCAGGTGGTGAAGCGACCGTTAAAAAGCTAGCTGATTTAATGGGGGTTGAGGCTAAACCCCTCGCTGGCGGCGAACAAGCAGATCCGGTTAAAACAGTGGCGTATATCCGCGAAGATGAATGTATTGGCTGTACTAAATGTATTCAAGCCTGCCCTGTTGATGCCATTGTGGGTGCAACACGTCAAATGCATACCGTTCTAATTGACGAATGCACTGGCTGCGATTTATGCGTTGAACCTTGTCCGGTCGATTGTATTGACATGCTACCTGTTGCACCAACAAAACAAACCTGGAAATGGCAATTAGACGCTATTCCTGTTACCCAAATAGATTAGAGGTTTGAGTGGAAAAGTTACTTGAACAAATAAAAAAAGGCACCGTTTGGGCATTTCCTGGCGGCGTACATCCTCCTCAGCAGAAATCATTATCTAATAGTGCGCCTATAGCCAGACTCCCTTTGCCTGAAAAACTTGTTCTGCCTTTAAAGCAGCATATTGGCGCTAGTGGTAAATTAATAGTTGAAAAAAACCAGCACGTGTTAAAAGGCCAAGCGTTAACAAAGCCATCAGCTAATTGGTCGGTGCCAATACATGCACCTACATCAGGTACTATTATTGATATTACGCCTATGCCATCAGCGCATCCTTCGGCATTACCTGAATTAAGCATTATTATTGAACCCGATGGCAACGATACCTGGTGTGAATTATCGCCTTTAGCAAACCCAGCCACTGCATCACACGATGAACTGGTTGATGTTATTCATAATGCGGGGATCTCTGGCATGGGCGGCGCAGGCTTCCCAACCTATGTAAAAGCTGATATTAAGCAGCCGATTGAGTTTTTAATCGTGAACGCGGTTGAGTGTGAGCCTTACATCACGGCTGACGATACCTTAATGCGTGAGCACGCCGCTGAAATAGTCAAAGGTATTGAGCTAATGCAGCAGTTACTCAATCCGACGCTGTGTATTATTGGCATTGAAGACAATAAGCCCGAGGCTATCACAGCCATGACAGAAGCGGCGAAGCATAACGAGCATATCTTAATACAAACCGTGCCTACTGTTTACCCTTCTGGCGGTGAAAAACAGCTGATAAAACTGCTCACTAACCGTGAAGTACCAAACGGCGGTATCCCTGCTGATATCGGCATTTTAGTACATAACACCGGCACTTTATTTGCGATTCAGCAAGCTGTATACGAAGGTAAACCGTTAATTGAACGTGTCGTTACCGTTACCGGCAATACTATACATAATCCTGGCAATGTATGGGCGTTATTAGGTACTGAAATTAAGCACTTACTTGATTGCCAAGGTTTTTCACCGGTGCCACAACAACGCGTGGTCATGGGCGGCCCTATGATGGGCTTTACCTTACCCACAGTTCGTATTGGCGTTGTTAAAACAACAAACTGCATACTTGCCCCAGATCATAAAGAATTAGCAGAGCCTGGCCCAGAAAAAGCCTGTATTCGCTGCAGTGCCTGTGCCGATGCCTGCCCTGCCTCGTTATTGCCACAACAATTACAATGGTTTGCTAAATCAAAAGAATACGACAAACTCCAAGAACATAACTTATTTGACTGTATTGAATGTGGTGCCTGTGCCTATGTATGCCCTAGTGAAATACCACTTGTTCAGTATTACCGCGTTGCAAAAGTTGAAATTAAAGAGCAAATTGCCGAGAAGATAAAATCAGATCGCGCTAAAGAGCGCTTTGATGCACGTAAAGCGCGTTTAGAGCAAGAACAAGCTGAGCGAAAAAATCGCCACAAACGTAAACCTGCCCCTAAATCGACCGAAGAGCAGCAAAAAGTAGCCGATGCCCTTGCTCGCGTTAAAGATAAAACCAGCGATGGTGACAATAAATCAGCTGTAGCAGCGGCAATTGCGCGTGCTAAAGCTAAAAAGCAAGGTGGCGAACTCGAGCCAGATAACAGTGAAGTTGCAAAAGAGCGCGCAGCACGTAAAGAGCAAGCTCGCCTTTATAAAGAGCAAAAAGCACAAAATAATGGTGATGACGAAGCTGTAGATGACAAAAAGTCAGCAGTTGCAGCCGCTATTGCCCGCGCTAAAGCCAAAAAGGCAGCACAAGCTAATGAGCAAACAGCAAGCGATGACACTGCAAGTGAATCTCCAGCTGCTGCAGATGATAAAAAAGCCGCCGTCGCTGCAGCCATTGCCCGTGCTAAAGCCAAAAAAGCAGCACAAGCTAATGAGGAAACAGCAAGCGATGACACTGCAAGTGAATCTCCAGTTGCTGCCGATGATAAAAAAGCTGCCGTCGCTGCCGCTATTGCCCGCGCTAAAGCCAAAAAGGCAGCACAAGCTAATGAGCAAACAGCAAGCGATGACACTGCAAGTGAATCTCCAGCTGCTGCAGATGATAAAAAAGCTGCCGTCGCTGCCGCCATTGCCCGTGCTAAAGCCAAAAAAGCAGCGCACGCTAATGAGCAAGCGCCAAATGATGACGCAATAAGTGAATCACCTGTCGCCGCCGATGATAAAAAAGCCGCCGTGGCTGCCGCTATTGCCCGCGCTAAAGCCAAAAAAGCAGCACAAGCTAATGAGCAAGCAGCAGCTGATAACACAGCAAGTGAATCACCTGTCGCTGCCGATGATAAAAAAGCTGCGGTAGCTGCTGCTATTGCCCGTGCTAAAGCTAAGAAAGCAGCGCAAGCTAATGCATTAGCACAACAGAATGAAAATGCTGAGCCACAAGGCAACGATGAATCTTCAGAAAATTCACAGCAAACAGCTCAAGAAAAAAAGAAAGCCGCCGTAGCCGCCGCCATTGCCCGTGCTAAAGCTAAAAAGCAACAAAAAGAAGGAAACGATCAGTCATGAAACTAACCATGGCCAGTTCACCCCACAATCATAGTCACAAGTCTGTGACACGGTTAATGCTAACTGTGATTGCGGCCTGTATTCCTGGTGTTATTGCACAAGTTGTATTTTTTGGTACCGGTGTACTTATCCAATTATTATTAGCGTTAGTGTGTGTAAGCGCATTTGAAGCAGCCATTATGCTAATGCGTAAGCGCCCTATTTGGCCTTCATTAAGCGATGGCAGCGCATGGCTAACCGGCGTGCTATTAGCGATTAGTATTCCACCTTTAGCGCCGTGGTGGGTTATTGTTATAGGGTGTTTGTTTGCCATTGTTATTGTTAAGCAACTTTATGGTGGTTTAGGCTTTAATTTATTTAACCCTGCAATGGCAGCCTATGTACTTTTATTAGTGTCGTTCCCTGTGCAAATGACGGCCTGGTTACCGGTTACAGAGTTACTCAATACGGGCATTACTTTTAGCCAGCAGCTTAGTCTAATATTTAGTGACTTTACAACTCTTGGATATAGCTTAGATCAGCTCAGAGTGGGTATTGATGGCAGCACGATGGCCACCCCTCTTGATACGTTAAAAACAGATATTGCTCATAGCCTTACCGTCACTGAAAGTATGCAAAAACCGGTATTTAATGAATGGGTTGGCCTAGGTTGGGGATGGGTTAATTTAGCCTTCTTACTCGGTGGCCTTTATTTATTAAAAACAAAAGTGATTAACTGGCATATACCAGTGAGTTTTATTGCCAGTTTAAGCCTATGCGCTGCAATTGGTTATATTGCCTCGCCAGGCACTGAGCCGGGTCTGGTGTTTCACTTATTTAGTGGTGCGACTATGCTGGGAGCCTTTTTTATTGCCACCGATCCTGTATCAGCTGCAACCACTAATCGAGGCCGCCTTATTTATGGTGCCGCGATTGGTTTAATTGTGTATTTAATTCGTACATTTGGTGGCTTTCCGGATGCGGTTGCATTTGCCATATTACTGATCAATATTGCAGTACCGCTTATTGATTACTACACACAACCAAGAACCTATGGCCATGGAGCAGTAAAATGATTATTTCTTCAATGGTAAAAAATGGCGCAATATTATGCGGCTTCGCACTCCTTACAACAGGATTAGTGGCCACAATAAACTCGTTAACGGCCAATAAAATTGCAGAGCAAGAGCAACTGCAATTAACTAATCAGTTACAAGAAGTATTACCGCACAGTAAGTACACTAATGAACTTTCTCAAGATTGTGTGATCATATCAGACCCTTTACTGGGGCCATACGACAACCAAGTAATTTACCGTGCACGTAAAGATGACGAACCCGTTGCATTAGTCATTCGTCATGTCACTCCTAGCGGCTACAGTGGCGATATAAACTTACTTAGCGCGGTATATCGCGATGGCAGCGTTGCTGGTGTAAGGGTTACTAAGCATGAAGAAACCCCTGGTTTGGGCGATAAAGTCGAAATTAAAAAGTCAGACTGGATCACCTCATTTAATTCAAAAACAGTACAAAGCGAAAGTGACGCGCGTTGGGCCGTTAAAAAAGATGGCGGTCAGTTTGATCAATTTACTGGCGCAACCATTACGCCTCGCGCCGTTGTTGGCTCAGTTAAAAATGCGGTAGTGTATGCACAAAATAACTTTGATGATCTTTTTGCAGCAGCGAATGCTTGCCCTGAGGTAACACCATGAGTGAATTAAAAACCCTTTACAAAGAAGGCTTATGGGGAAATAACCCCGCCTTAGTACAGTTATTAGGTTTATGTCCTTTACTTGCTGTTACCTCCACGATTACTAATGCGCTAGGTTTAGGCTTAGCAACCTTGTTAGTTTTAGTGGGCTCTAATATTACCGTATCATTTGTGCGCAATTGGGTGCCTAAAGATATCAGAATACCGGTTTTTGTAATGATCATTGCCGGTTTTGTGACGATTGTGCAGCTGTTAATGAACGCCTACACTTTTGGCCTTTATCAATCTTTAGGGATTTTCATTCCGTTGATTGTGACTAACTGCGCCATTATTGGTCGTGCTGAAGCATTTGCCTCTAAAAATCCAGTGCATTTATCTGCCTTTGATGGCTTGATGATGGGCTTAGGCTTTATGCTGGTACTAGTTGTACTTGGCGCTATGCGAGAGCTGATTGGCCAAGGCACCTTATTCGATGGCGCCGATTTATTACTCGGTCCTTGGGCTTCAGCTTTACGCATCGAAGTATTTAGCTTTGATAGCCAGTTTTTACTGGCCATTTTACCACCAGGCGCATTCTTAGGGCTTGGGCTGCTGATCGCCGCTAAAAACGTCATTGATGCACAAATAAAATCAAAACAAGTAACGCCGCCAGAAGCTGAAAAAGGCCCACGTGCACGTGTTACTAGCTTAACTTAAGGGGAAAACGCATTAACTGAATAAAGCTAATGCGTTTTAAGTTACATGAATAAAGAAAAACGTCACCAAATACTCACGCGCTTACGCGACGACAACCCACATCCTGAAACGGAGCTTGAATACTCAAGCCCGTTTGAGTTACTAGTTGCCGTTACGCTCTCTGCACAAGCCACCGATGTTGGGGTAAATAAAGCCACCCGAAAACTCTTTCCAGTGGCAAACACACCGCAAGCTATTTTAGATATTGGCCACGACACACTGCGTGATTATATAAAAACCATCGGGTTGTTTAATTCCAAAGCTGCGAACGTATACAAAATGTGCCAAATATTGGTAGATCAGCATAACGGTGAAGTGCCAGAGAATCGTGAAGCCCTAGAAGCCCTTCCTGGCGTTGGCCGTAAAACTGCTAACGTAGTATTAAATACAGCCTTCGGCTGGCCGACTATCGCGGTAGACACGCATATTTTTCGTGTATCTAACCGTACCAAGCTTGCCATGGGTAAAGACGTGGTAGCGGTTGAGCAAAAGCTCGAAAAAGTGATCCCCAAAGAATTTAAAGTAGACGTGCACCACTGGCTCATTTTACATGGACGTTATACCTGTGTGGCGCGAAAGCCAAAGTGTGGCAGCTGTATTATTGAAGATTTATGTGAGTTTAAAGATAAGACTGAATAGCTCCCACCTGTTAAGATACGAAAGCGTACCTTAGCTTTGGCTTACCCAGTGTCATGTTGCGACATCGCTGGCTTAAGTTGTGTCGATTTCCACCCAAAAAAGAACAGATAGGTAGCAAACTGATCTTTTAAATAAATTAACCACAAGATGTGCTTAGTAACTGTCTTCAGTAAATTAATGTTACATCTATATTCTTGCAGGGGGTTATGAAGCAACCCCACTCTTGAACGATAAAAAAGCTAAATGTGCTGCCTTACCTGAACTGTAATTATCTAGATGACTCATCTTGTAACCTGCGTACAATAAACCTTCAAAAAAATAAAAACCCCAATCAACACAGAAGTGCTTACTTAATAACCCCTCATCTTTCGCAAGTTTTATCAATTCTCGTATCTCGTTATCTTGCTGTTGTATACGAACTTGAAGCTTTTCACTTTTCTGAAACATCTTCTCGAATTTTTGCAAAAAAGCGAATTCCTCGTATAACGGCAAAGTATTTTCGAATACAAGCCTAATAGCATCCAATGAGTCTTTAGCTTTATTTTCAACGGACATATTTACTTCATCAAAGCGGTCTAAACAATATAACGCAATCTCTTCTTGAAGCGCTTCCTTATGCTTAAATTGGCGGTACACCGTTGCTCTACCAACTTCAGCCCTTTTAGCCACGTCAACTAGCGTTGAGTCCTCGTTTTGAATAAACAGTTTTAACCCCGATTGAATAATTTTTTTTCTCGAATTATTTGTTCTTGCATCCATTTTATGAGACAGCCTTGTATCATCTATTAAGTTCCATTATGATACAGCAATGTCTCAAAAGTTAAAAATGAATTCTGTGGAGCAAGAGAGTGAATAGACTAATCGGTATTGACTTTGCAAGAGCGTTAGCGCTCTTTGGTATGGTTATTGTCAACTTTAAGTTAGCCATGAACGCCGATATTGGCACACCACAATTAATAGAGTTTGCGGCTCTATTCGAAGGTCGGGCTTCGGCTTTGTTTGTTATATTAGCGGGTATAGGTATTGCGTTTTTAACTAAAAAATGTGTTACCAGTGAATCACTTGAACACATCAAGCAAGTAAGAACCTCTTTGATAAAAAGGTCTGTTTTACTACTTTTGATTGGCTTGGCTTTTACACCTATTTGGGAAGCCGACATCTTGAAATTCTATGCATTCTATTTTTTGATAGCTGCATTATTATTTACTCTTAGCAGCAAGAAACTGCTCAGTGCATCTATCGGTTTTGTTTTTGCATTTCCATTAATGTGGCTATTCTTTGATTACGAAAAAGGATGGGATTGGCTTGAGCTTAGTTATTCTGGTTTTTGGACAAATGAAGGAGTGATTAGACACCTTTTCTTTAATGGTTATCACCCAGTTTTACCATGGTGTGGTTTCTTGTTATTTGGCATATGGTTGGGTAAACAAGATTTATCCAATGCTAATGTAAGGAAGTCTTTGTTTACATGGTCTTTAAGTATTTTACTTATTGTAGAAGCAAGCTTCTATATGCTGAGAATGTGGGCAGGAGATGACCCGTCTATTGGCATGTCAAAAGATGAAATTGAGTTTTTGTTAACCACGTCAATAATACCGCCGTTGCCACAATATATGTTTTCAGCTGCAAGCTCTGCCGTTCTTGTTTTGCTGGTTTCTCTAAAACTAGCAAGTGTATTTCCTACCAACCGGTTAATTGAGTGGCTAAGCAAAACTGGGCAGTTAACGTTAACTCTGTATGTAGCACATGTCATTATTGGCATGGGAATTCTTGAGGCAACTGGCTTACTCGTTAATCAAACCATAGACTTGTCAATATTTTCCGCATTGGTCTTTTGCATAATTAGCATAATTTTCAGTGTGTTTTGGCTCAAGTATTTTAAACACGGGCCTTTAGAATGGATTTTTAAAAAATGCACTTAGTAGGCCAAAACATTGTTCTAAAAAACTAAAACTATTGAGACTATTAGCCGTTTAATTAGGGTAAATAATGCTATGTCGATAGTAACAGTCAGGAAGTTAATAAAAGCATCCTATAGGTATTACCTTTTGCATCTACTTTTATTATCTTTCGGCTGGCCGACTCAAACCTTGATAAGTTTGCTATGGGTAAGAACGTTGTTGAAGTAGAAAAGAAGCTCGAAAAAGTAGTGCCTAAAGAGTTTAAAGATAAAGCAGAATAGATCCGTAAATAAAAAACGTTCATTTAGCACGATTGTTAATACTAAACCTCAATTATCAGGGTAGTGTTTAGAAATCTGTGTCATTTCAGTATTATTAAGAAAACAGGAGTGACACATGACTCAATCTTTCGACTTCAACAAAGCATTAGCTGAACTTCAAGCTGGTAAAGGCCTTACTGGCGAAGA
>Ga0209349_1000068_pt1 | contig 57556 bp, 51 predicted proteins | sample ETNvirnome_2_130_FD_184067 | JGI IMG/M metagenome (GOLD analysis project Ga0209349, IMG submission 184067) | Marine viral communities from the Pacific Ocean - ETNP_2_130 (SPAdes) (version 2) | ecosystem: Environmental > Aquatic > Marine > Oceanic | place: Pacific Ocean | collected 2013-06-22
AGGCAATCGTAAGACTAGCCGAGTCAAAAGCTCGACTAGCGGTGTCCAACGAAGCGTCAAAAAAGAAAGGTTAGTAGCTTAGGCTATTATCTTGGAAGCTCGATGCCTTTAGGCGCGAGTAGTTCACAATGGCATCGACAGAAAAAGCAGCTGAATTAATGTTAGAGACAGGTGAGTTTTATACAGCCCAATCTCTCGGGAAAGCACTTTCTATTTCAGCAAATAAAGCGAGTGCACTTCTATATAACATCCGTACAACCAATAAGTATAAGACGGTTGATACTGGTGTCCCGAATAGCAAAGTAAAAGTGGTTGCTATATATGGCAGAAAATCCAGCATGAGAAGTTTACAAAAACAAGCTTTGCTGTTTGCCAGACCACCTATGCTTGCAAATGAATGAACTATTTGGAGGGCCTTATGTTATCAGTAAATGATGCAGCCGAATATATGCTTGAAAATGGAGAATACTTCACAGTAAAAAACTTGCTAAGCACTTTGATGTAAGTACCCGTAGAGCTTCAAGTTGGTTAGCGATTATCAAGAATGATGTTAAGTATTGTACAGCAAATTGGGGGGAGTCGGTTAAGCTACTTGGCGTTGGGGATAGAAAAGTTTCTTTGTCGCAATTACAGAAAAAGGCATTAATTTTTGAAAGACCGAAAATTCCAATCGGCGACTAATTATCCTTATAGAATAAGCTACATAATTTATTGTTATGTTAAATTGAGATTAGCTTGCAATGTTATGTAGGTTTTTGTTGGTTTTACAGTAATAGCGTCTTTTTATTTAGAATGTTAATTGAACATAAAAATAAAATGTTAAATTTGACTAGCGTTTATTGTGATTTCTAGTATTTTATTTCTAAACTATTGGTTCTTAATACTCAAATTTTGAGTTAACTCTAAAAAGGGAAGCTACCTAATGTGGTTTACAAATAAAAAATTGTTATCTGAGATAGCTTATCTAAAAGAGCAAACTGCTGAGTATGAAAATATTAAGCAGGAACTGAAAGAAGAGATGCTGTATTTTTTATTAAGTAAAAGTGGGCACATCTTAGAAGCAAATCATCGTTTTGCTGCAGCAATCGAAACTGAAGTTGAGGATCTAAAAGGAGCAAGCATTGAAAGCTTGATCTTAAAAAAGTCATTAAATAAACCTCATACACAAAAATTCTTGTCTGCACTTAAGAAAACTAACCATTGGCATGGTGCTTTACAGTTAAAAACGAAAACTGACAGAGAGTTGTGGCTTAGAAGTATTGTTCAACCTGTAAATGATGATATAGCTGTTTTTTCATCTGAACTCACTCGCACTATCTCTCATTCGAGAGACAAAGAAGATATGCTTGCTGCTCTTAGTCGTTCATCAGCTGTAATCGAGTTTACACTAGATGGAATAATTCTGAGTGCTAACGATAATTTTTTAAATGCAATGGGGTACTCTAAAAGCCAAGTACTAGGTAAGCACCATAGTATCTTTTGCACTCCAGAAGAGGCAAATTCAAATTCTTATAGAGAGTTTTGGTCAGAGTTAAAGTGTGGTCGCTTCATCTCTGATCGTTTTAAAAGAATAGATAGTTACGGCAATGAAGTATGGCTTGAAGCTTCTTATAACCCTATCCATGACGAAAATGGAGATTTATATAAAGTTGCTAAGTTCGCGACTGTCATTACAGAACAAATGAGAAGAGAGCAAGCTATTTCAGAAACAGCTGGCATTGCCTATGATATCTCAAAACAAACAGACTCTGATGCAGAAAATGGTTTAGGTGTTGTAAAGCAAGCCATCTCAACTATGAATGCGCTTTCTAAGAAACTTGAAACTGCGAGCGAAGGCATTAATAAACTTGATGTACAATCAGCAAAAGTCTCTCAGTTGGTTGAAAGTATTAAAGGAATAGCAGATCAAACTAACTTATTAGCACTTAATGCTGCAATTGAGGCAGCAAGAGCCGGAGAACAAGGACGTGGTTTCTCAGTTGTTGCAGACGAAGTAAGACAATTAGCATCAAGAACGAGCTTAGCTACAGAGCAGATAATTAGTGTAGTTGCTGAAAACAAACTACTAACACAGGACGCTGTTACTCAAATTGAAGCTAGTTTAGTAGAAGCCAAAGAAGCTTTGGATTTATCTAATAGTGCAGGTAATATTATCGATGATATTCAAAAAGGCGCAAAAGAAGTCGTTGAGGCTGTAGGCCAATTTAAAACAAACCTTTAATTTAGCTATCACAATTTGAAAGAGACTGAATACTACGACTAAAACAAGTCAGTCTCTGTTATAAATTTCTCTATCGAGTATGGCAAAGCGAGCAACAATGCTTACACCCGTCGACATTTGAATATTTGCTTTCTCTACTGCATCTTTGCAACTATGAAAGAAACCTAAATAAGTGCGGTCTGTTATCAAGTTGAAGTACGGGCATGACTCTGTATGTACCTCATGTTCACCTGTGTTTTGGGCGTTATCGTTAATGTAATAGTGTTCCAAAATTTCTCCTTAAATTATCCATTTTGTTTTATTACATAGTTAATATGTATTACTTACACATTAAGTAAAAACTAGCTAATAATTCCAAAAGCACCAGTTTAATATTCAAAAAATAATATTTTAAGACTAATAAAAAAGTGTGTCGCAAATTTGGTGTTTTAGCGTTATTGTTAGTAGGTACAAAGTATTGAGGGGACCCTTAATGGACAATTGCAGTGTTCTTATCATAGATGATGAAGAGATTAATACCTTACAGTTAGAACATGCTTTAGACGGAGTCGGAAATATTTCAACTTCTAATAACAGCTCTGAAGCATTACAGCTGATTGAAAAAACTAAACCAGACATTTTAATCCTTGATTTAGAAATGCCTACAGTAAGTGGTTTTGACATTTTAGAAGTGATACAGCAAAAGCCAACTCTGGCACATATTAGAACTGTTGTTATTACGTCTCACAGCGATCCTGCGATTGAAGAAAAAGCCTTATCTTTAGGCGCGATAGACTTTATTTCTAAACCGCTAAACCTCAGACTCTGTCGAATACGTATTGAAAATCATATAAAAATCAGAACGCAAGAAAAGGTATTACAGCTAACACAAGAAGAACTATTTGCTGAAAAAGAGCAGTTGAGAATTACGATAGATTCGATTGCAGATGCAGTTATTTCTACTGATAAAAACGCAAATATTGTGTATATGAACCCTGTAGCGCAAAGACTTACAGGGTGGTCACAAACAGCGGCGAAAGGTCGCCATATTGAAGAGGTGATGAAGTTAGTCGATGCTACGACCAAAGCCTCATCAATTAACCCATTAGTCGTTGCATTAAATGAAAATAGACCTGTTGCTATGGCTTTAAATACGCAACTAATAAGTAAGCAAGGAATTGAACATCGAGTTGAAGACAGCGCAGCTCCTATCCTTGATAAAAACCATAATCAATGCGGCGCTGTTATGGTGTTTCAAGATGTAAGCGAAGCTTTAGCTATGTCTATGCAGATGACTTATTTATCTCATCATGATCAATTGACCGCACTACCAAATCGAGTGTTACTTCACGATAGACTCACGCAAGGTATTGCCAGGGCTGCTTTTAATAACTCTAAATTAAGTTTAATGTTACTTGATTTAGATAAGTTCAAGTTTATTAATGATGCTTTAGGTCATCACGTTGGTGATGAGATAATTGCACATATTGGTCACAGCTTGGATCGATTCGCATGTAACGATATCACAGTCGCACGTGTTGGGGGAGATGAATTTGCACTCGTTGTTCCTCACTCGGCTAATTCTTTAAGTTTAGAGCCTCTGGTTAATCAGGTTCTTAATGTTATTGGTAAGCCTTTCAGGTCAGGTGGTGAGCAGCATGTTCTTTCAGCAAGTTTAGGCATAAGTGTGTACCCTGATGATGCATCAAGTGTAGAAGAAATGCTTCGCCATGCAGACTCCGCAATGTACAAAGCAAAAAACGAATCTGCTAATAGTTACTTCTATTTTAGTGATGATTTACGGGTTGAAATGAATAGGCGTCTTGAGGTTGGAAATAAACTTAGAAAGGCATTAGATGAAAATGATCTCGACGTTCATTATCAACCTAAATATGATTTAAACACTGACACACTGATTGGTGTAGAAAGCTTAGTTCGTTTAAAAGATGGACAAGGTGGCTTTATTTCTCCTGTTCACTTTATTGAATATGCAGAAGAAACGGGGCTTATTTTTCGCTTAGGAGAACAAGTTCTTGAAAAGAGTTGTATTGCAGCGAAAACTTGGCTTGATAAAGGTCTGCCTATTAAAGTAGCAGTAAATATATCTGCTAAACAATTCACAGATACTAAACTTGTAGATACTGTTGCCGAAATTCTTGAAAGAACCCAATTACCAAGTCGTTATTTAGAGTTAGAAGTGACAGAGTCGGCCTTAATTGAAAACTTTGATTATACTGTAAGTCAATTAAAACTTATCTCTGGTATGGGGGTCAGTATTGCTCTTGACGACTTTGGAACTGGATATTCCAGTCTTTCATACTTAAGATTGTTCCCAATAGATATACTAAAAATAGATCAGTCTTTTGTTCGTGATATGCTTGATGATGCTCAAGCATTTAATATTGTTACTACTATAATTGAACTAGCTCACTCTTTAAAACTCCAAATTGTGGCTGAAGGGATTGAAACTTTAGAGCAAAAAGATCGACTGCAAGAGCTTGGTTGTCAAATTGGTCAAGGTTATTTACTAAGTAAACCATTGAGATTCGACAACGCTGATAAACTAATTCAAACCAGTAAAGCTGAAGGAATATTATGCCCTTAAGTTTAAAACCATTATCACAATGTAAAGTATTCATTGTTGATGATGATGAGATGGTCAGGTTAAGTCTAGGTGTTATTTTAGACGATCATTTCTCCGTGGATGCATACTCTTCTGGTCAGGCTGTTTTAGAAGCCTGTGAGGATTTACTTCCAGATTTGATTTTACTAGATATTAATTTACCGGATATAAGTGGTCTGGATATTTGTAGGCGACTTAAGGCTAAAGCTACATTCGAAAATATCCCAATAATTTTCATCACTTCGACTTACGATACAGAGTGTCAAAATGCATGCTGGGAAGCCGGAGCTAGCGATTTTATTGGTAAACCCATCACAGCATCCACGTTGATACATCGTACAAAAAATCACTTAGAGAATAAGCTTCGATTAGAAAAACTATTACAGCTTACTTATAAAGATTCGTTGACAGGCTTATTTAACCGTCACTATTTGGATTTAGAAGTTGCAAACGTTTTTAAACAGACTTCAAGAGAGAGGAAACCGTTCAGCTTGCTAATGCTGGATATCGACTACTTTAAATTATACAACGATCAATACGGGCATCCGCAAGGAGATGCTTGCCTAAAAATAATTGCTGATGTTATTGAGCGATCTATTCAAAGACCTCAAGATATAGCAATACGATATGGTGGCGAGGAGTTTCTTGTCATACTGCCATTCACTGACTTCGACGGCGTTAAATTCATATGTGATCGTATTTCAGCAGAGCTTGAGGCAATTAATATCCCACATGTTAAGTCTTTATGGGGCCGCGCTACAGTTAGTATCGGTGGGGTTATCTATGAGCACCAAAATAAGGTGAGCTTAGGCGAGTTGATTAATTGCGCAGATAAAGCGCTTTATGCGGCTAAAAGTGATGGGCGAAACTGTTTTAGGCTTAGTTTTTGTGATTGATTTAGACTTTTCTTACTGCTTTTTGTAGAAACCTCAGAAACATAGCCTATACTTTGGAGATTGTTAACTTACCAAGAAATACAATGGAACATTCCCAAAAGCGTCGAGACTTTCTAAAAACACTCGGTGTTGGTGCTGCGGCATCAACACTTGCGTTTAAAGCCCCTTATGTTTTTGCAAAGAACAAAGTAACCCTTCGTGTAATGGGAACACATGTTACGTTGCAAGAAGAGCTTAGACAGAGAGCAATACGCGAGCTAGGTATAAACATCGAGTTTACGCCTATGGGGAGTGCCGCCGTTTTACAAAAAGCAGCAGCAGACCCTAGTTCTTTTGATTTGTTTGAGCAATGGTCTGACTCTATTAATATTTTGTGGCAAGCAGATGCAATTCAGCCAATCGAGGTTGATAGACTCGTTTATTGGGATGAAATAAACCCACTTACCAAGACTGGCAAAATTGTACCAGATGCAAAGTTAGGCGCAGGCGATTCACCAAATAAGCTTCTTTACGCACAGCCGGATGGTTCGTTAGGAGAAACACCATCCAAATTAATTAGCTTCATGCCTTATGTACATAATGTCGATTCATTTGGCTATAACACGAATGTTATTGAAAAAGGTATTCCCTACGAAACAGAATCTTGGGCATGGTTATTAGATGAAAAGAATAGAGGGAAAGTAGCATTAGTGAATGCACCAACAATAGGCATTTTTGACGCTGCTCTAGCTGCTCAAGCTAAAGGATTAATGAAATTTAATGATTTCGGCAATATGACTATTGCCGAGATTGACCAATTATTTGCCATTTTATTTGAAAAGAAACGGCAAGGTCATTTTTCAGGTTTTTGGACGTCAGTACCGCAATCTGTTGATTTTATGAAAATGAACCGAGTGACCATTCAAAGTATGTTCTCACCAGGTGTCAGTGCGCTAAACGGGCAAGGCATTCCAGTAACTTATGCATCGCCAAAAGAAGGTTACAGAGCATGGCATGGAGTTATGTGTTTATCAAAAAATACCCATGGGCATGTTAAAGATGCTGCGTATGAGTATATGAACTGGTGGTTATCTGGCTACCCAGGTGCATTTATAGCAAGGCAAGGATATTACATTTCTAACCCTAGTCGTAGCCAACCGCTTATGTCTAAACCTGAGTGGAACTATTGGTATGAAGGACAAGAAGCATCAACTGACTTGAAGGGAACAGATGGAAAAGTATCTATTAAAGCAGGCGAAATAAGGGATGGTGGCAGTTATATTAAACGGTTTTCGAATATTGCGGTTTGGAATACTGTGATGCCAAATTATGACTACAGTTTAGATAAGTGGTATGAACTACTTAACGCATAAGGAAGTAAATTGTTAAGTTTTTTTTCAAAATCTCTTGCAGTCAAAATGTCGCTAGCAATGGTGCTTGTCTTAGTTGCTATGAGCACGAGTTATTTGATTATGAATCAAAGGCTTAAAACGATTGAGGACTCTTTCGATAACATTGGTAAGATTAGCAACTATGCTGTGGATATTTTAAAAATTAATAAAGATATTGTTGAGATGCAAAGGGATATTTCAGTTTATGGTGCATCAGGTAGTGCCCCCGTTTTTAAAAAAATCATGGTAAATTATGACAGTATTGAAAAGCGATTAGCTGAAATTAATGTAGGAAAAGGTGCAGAAAGTATTCAAATTCATCTTAATGGTATGGCGGAGCTTGTAAGTCGTTATGGCGCTAATTTAAAAGTACTGACACTTCGTTTTACACAACGGAATGAATTAATTGAAAAAGAATTACCCCAAGTTTATTTGAATGCAGTTTTACTTCTTGACGATTTGAAAACAAAGACGATTAATACAGATGATAAGTTGCTAATTGCCGAATACCTTAATCTTTGGCATGTGCTGCATCATGATGCAATTCAATTTTTAACAAAAAAAGAGTATGCCAAAAGAGCATCCGTTGAAAAAATACTGGATACGTTATCTGAAAATGGAGCTGATAATACTAAATTTGAAAAAATGCTCAATTTCGTAAGCCATTATCGGGTGGTTTTTTCAAAAAGTGTTCAAGCTAATCGAAACTATTTGAGCTTAGTTAATGTTGTTATGGCAGGCGATGCAATTGAATTTAGTACGCTTGCAAATAGCTTAAGGGAAGATTCGTTAACTCAACTAAAACAAATAAAACGGAATGCACAACAAGCGGTTACAATGACAGAGAGCATTTTAAATGTACTTGCTTTAATGGTTGTTATATACATTGTCGCTCTATCTTTATTTTTTCACCTGCAAATTACACGTGGGATAAAACGCTTAACAAATAGCTTCACACATTTCTTAGATGGAGATTTGGAAGCACCGATTTATGATTTAAAACGAAAGGATGAAATTGGTATTTTAGCCAAGGCAGCTAATAAGTTTAGAGAACTAAGTAAAGATCTATCTGAAGCGAAGCAAAGCGCTGAGCATACAACAAAAGTTAAGTCAGAGTTTCTAGCAAACATGAGCCATGAAATTAGAACACCTATGAATGGTATTTTAGGAATGGCTCGCCAGCTAAGCCGCACGACTCTCACACCAGAACAAAGCAAAATGCTACACCTCATACAGTCTTCTGGCGCTAGCTTATTAGTTATTATCAACGATATTCTTGATTTGAGCAAAATTGAGGCTTCTAAAGTTGAGCTTGAGTCTGAACCAGTAGATTTAAGCTATCTTTTAGAGGAGCTCAAACACCTATTTCAGGAGCAAGCAGATAGTAAAAATATTCAGCTTTATATCTCTACAACTCCGGAAGTTGAAAAACTGGCTTTTTTGGCCGATGAAACGCGCTTAAAGCAAGTATTGATAAATTTACTGGGCAACGCTGTTAAGTTCACAGAGAGAGGAAGCGTTTCGTTAACTGTAAACATACAAGAGATTGGGCTTGATGAAGTAAAGCTTACGTTTAATGTATCAGATACAGGGATCGGGATTGCAAGTGAACACTTGAATACACTATTTGAAGCATTTTCTCAGGCAGATACTTCTATTACAAGGCGTTTTGGTGGTACAGGGTTGGGCCTCACTATATCAAATAGATTATTAGATTTGATGGAAGCACCTCTACAAGTCGAAAGTGCACTAGGAGAAGGATCTCATTTTTATTTTTCTCTGTTAGCAAAGCGCACACTATCTTCAATGGACTTAGATCATACAGATGCTTCATTAACTACACCTAAAGAAGATATAGATTTATCGAATATTAATGCGCTTGTTGTTGAAGATAATGACATTAATCAGATAGTGATTGAAGCGATGCTCAATGAATTTAATATCACCTCTATAAATATGGCAAACAATGGTCAGGAAGCGGTTGAACAATGTGAACTAGGTGTATTTGATATCATCTTTATGGATATGCAAATGCCAGTATTAGATGGCCCCCAAGCAGCTGTAAAAATCAGAGAGTTTTCTGCTTTCAAGCATACGCCAATAATTGCTTTAACTGCTAATGTATTAAGTGCTGATAAGCAACGCTGTTTTGATGCCGGAATGGATGACTATATCGCAAAGCCACTCGAGTATGACGCTTTACGGTCTATCTTGCTAAAGTGGTGTAGACCAAATATTGAACGGACATAGTATGAATATTTATGATAAAGGTGGTACAAGTTTTGTTGGTTCGAAGGTATTTTTAACAGTAGTTTCCTTTGTGTTTTGCATTTTTGGCTTATTCGCAATTTATTTTTTTGAAGGGCACGTTAAAAATGATGTTTTAGGGTCAATTGACCAAGAGTTTACTGAGACTCAAGAGCGCTTAAAAGAAATAGTAACTAGTTCAATAGCAGACTCAAAATCAGATCTCCGCTTTTTATACTCGACTCCCCCCATTTCAGGTTTACCAAGAGCTGAATTTAATGATGGAATTGATCCATACGATGGTACTACATACAACCAATGGAAAGAGCGTCTAGAAACCATATTTATTGGCTTTATGGAAAATAACCTTGCAGTTGAGCAACTTCGTATTGTCGCTGTTACAGCCGAGGGTAAAGAGTTAATACGCGTGCAAAGGGTAGGTGCATCTGTAGAGGCTGTACCTGATTACTCATTGCAAGCTAAAAGCGGTGAGCCATACTTTTTACCAAGCTCTCAGCTTGAAACGAATCAAATTTACATGTCGCCACTTACATTAAATAAAGAATTTGGTGAAGTGGTTTTTCCCTACCAGCCAATGTTACGTTTTTCTATTCCCATTTTTAGTGATAAAGGAAAGCGGTATGCATTTTTAATTATGAATGTAAATGCGAATGCACTCATTAATAATCTTAAACATACAGTTTTCGATTACTCGGAGTTAATCATTAGTAGCTCTGAAGGTGACTTTGTCTACCATCCTATTGAAGAATATCAATTTTCAAGAGACTTAGACCCAGACCTAACGTGGGATAAAGTTTATAGTCAGAAAGTTCAATATCAGGGACTCTATACGGTAACTTCAAAACTTAACCCTGACCTACAGTTTTATGTGCATTCTACAAAAGTGAAAACAAGGCCTAGAAATAAGTATGGTTACATCAACTTTAATCTTTTAGTGCCTGAAAAGTACGTAGAAATGTTAATTAATGAGAAACGTGAAATCACTTATGGCTTCCTAGCAGCTATTGGTGTTTTCACTTCTATATTGCTTATAATGTTTTATAGAAATGCGACTAGAAGTCAGTTATTAGCTGAAGCCCGCAGAGAAGCATCTGCAATAGTTGATGGGTCAATCGATGCAATCGTTGGGTTAAACCTAGAGGGTGAGTTAACAAGTATAAATAATACAGCGGAGCGTTTGTTATCTATTTCTAAAGTGACAGCATTAGGGAAACCAGCAAAAGACATTGAGTTTCTCTCAAAATTACCCACCCACACCTATATTAATGACATCCAAAGCTCTAAATCACAAATTAAAGCTGAACTCTCTGAACAATTTGGCGAAACAACGCTTCATTACGCTATATCTGTTAGCCCTGTTTTTTCTGAACACAATACTTTAATAGGGCTTGCTTTAATTATTAGGGATATAACAAAAGAAAAAGATGCAGAGATAAAAGTAAAACGATTAAATACAGAGCTTGAAGCGAAAGTTAGGAAGCGTACTCAAGCGCTTGCAGAGGCCAAAGATGATGCGATCAAACACAGCGATATAAAAAGTGCTTTCATATCAAATATAAGTCATGAGCTTCGAACTCCACTGAATGGGGTCATCGGCACTTTAAATATTTTAAAACGAGAAGAGTTGTCTGATAAATCACGAAACCTTGTTGAAATGATGGATCTAAGTGCATCAAATTTAAATCTATTAATTAATGACATACTTGATTTATCAAAGATCGAAGCAGGTAAACTGGATCTAAATCTTAAAACAATCAATCTACAACTGCTAATTGAAAGACTAGTTGAATCGAGTGCTATTCGAGCCTTTGATAAAGGGTTAAATGTATATTTAGATACCAGTAACTTAAACTGTGAGAGTGTTAAAACAGATCCGCTCAGGCTCACCCAAATTTTAAATAACTTAATCAGTAATGCGATAAAATTTACTGACAAAGGCTATATCAAGGTTATTGTTAGTTCTGAGCGCATATCAGAAGATACACATGATTTAAAAGTGAACGTCCAAGATACGGGAATAGGGATCGCGCCTAGTACGCAAGGACAATTATTTGATGCATTTCAGCAGGCAAGTACTGCAATATCAGAAAAGTTTGGGGGGTCTGGACTTGGCTTGTCTATTTGTAAACAATTATGCCAATTAATGGATGGAGACATTTCTGTAAGTTCAACGTTAAACCAAGGCAGTGTTTTCACCTTCAATATTAAAGTTCGCTGCAATGCAGAAAGCATTCAGGTTCCTGAAAAATGTTACGAGAATAAAGCAATTTTGGTGGCGAGCAGTAATCAGAATATTTGGGAAGTTTTAGATAAGGCAATCAGTTTACAGGGAGGTATTGTCAGCACATGCTCTATGGCGGAACTTGGTGCACATAAAAGCAAAGCTTTTGACTACGTGTTCTTAGACTATGAAGATGATACTACTAATAACATAGGTTCAATCATTGAAGTTTTAAGCGAAAATAACAAAAGTGCTCAATTTATAACACTTCATCAACCAGGAAACCCGCTCCCTAAAAGCATTGCATCAAAAGTATCTCAAATTACAAAGCCTGTAACCCAAACAGAGCTGGTGCAAGTAGCTGGATACGAAGTGCCAAAAAGTGAGCCATTATATTTACTTTCTGAAACCAGCGGCTTTGAACTTTCAGATGATATCACTGAGCAATTAAAAGAGTGTACGGTATTGATTGTCGATGATAACGAAATAAACATTGAGGTTGCTAAAGGCGCATTAGATGAGCTGCCAATCAATATTTCAACAGCAAGCAATGGGCAAGATGTAATAGCACTTTTAAATCAGTACAACACAAATGAAAAGCAAATAAATTGCATACTAATGGATTGTCAGATGCCAATTTTAGATGGTTATCAAGTGTGTGAAAAAATACGCGCAGGAGAAGCTGGAAAGTCGTTTATTGATGTTCCTATCATTGCAATGACCGCAAGCGCGATGGCAGGTGAAAAGGAAAAATGCTTAGCTGTGGGGATGAGTGATTATGTGAGTAAGCCAATTGAGGCAGTTAAAGTATTAGAAAAGGTCGTCAAATGGTCGTTATCAAGCTACGAGGGGCAATCTAAAGCAATTCCTCTTGCCGGAAATAAACTCAAAGAAGAAAAGCTCTGGGACCGCGAACAAGCCCTTGCACGATTATTAAATAAAGAAGTCTTACTAAACAAAATTTGTGAAGTGTTTGTTGTTAAAGCACCTATTAAAGTGCAGGAACTAATAGAGCAACACAAAAAAGGGAATAGTGAAGAAGTCCGTCAAATAGCGCATGCGTTAAAAGGGATGTGTGGTGAAATAAGCGCTAACAAATTAAGAGAGTTATTCTCTGATATTGAGGTGATAGCTGAGAAAGGTAATTTGGATATAGGCGCTCAACTAGTCACGATCGAACAAATGATACCTAGGTTAGTAGAGGATATCGCAAGGCAGCTGGGTAAATTATGAACAAGGATGAATTGCTGCTATACAGGTGAGTTTACAAACTCACCTGTACATGAATTTTCTATTGTAAACTTTCATTAAGTATGTTTGAAATTGCCTCATCTAACTTATCTTGAATATCCTTCGGAACTCGACCAAATTCATAAGAAAAGTTTCTTCCTTTCACTTTTTTGCGAGCAAACTGATCTTTATTGTCAAACTTGAATAATGTCGTCACAACTGGTTTATCTGTAGCTGGCTTGAAGGACTTAGACTCATCAGCTATTAGTTTGCTGAGTTTGTCTTTAAGGTCTTCTTTGATAAAGCCACCGCTAACTTTTAGCTCATTAACTTTACTTTTTAGCTCTTCAGTGAAATCACTTAGTTGATCACCTAATAAAGCCTGTGTTGCCAATAGCGCTTTATAGTCACTGTGGTTGAGCAATGAAATATCTGGAAAAACAGAAATTAAATCACTATCGATTGTTGCTGCTTGTAGTGCTTTACTTACCTTTGATTGACTTAAGCCATGACGTTCCGCTAACTCAGCCTGGTTCAACTTTTTGCCATGTTCAGCTAAGTACGCCTCTTTGTCTCGCTCTAGGCGTAATCCAATTTCACGTAAGCTGTGCTCTTTAACTGATTGTAGTGATGTAGCGAGAGCCTTTGCATCGCTTAGACTGATTTCGTCATCAGTAACTAGCATTGAGAAAGTTTCTATAGCACCGTTTTTCTCAAGTACATAGGCGCGACGGCGTGAACCATCAAGAACGTCAATCTTGTTATCTGACAGACGTCGACCAATTGCTGGGTAGAACTGTTGATTATCTAATGTTGATAAGTCTTGAAGCGACTCTTCTGTTAATAGTGATTGCTCGCGCCCGTTGATTTCAAAAGTGACGACTGTATTTGATTTAAGCTGCTCATATGACAACGTAACCGGTGTGAATGTGGCTTCTTGGCCTGACTTTAATGTCCAGACTTTACTTTGACCTACGCTGACTACTCCCAGATGCTTAGAGAGCACTTCATCAAGTGGTGTTTCACTCTTTTCAGCTTCAATTCTCAAGCGCTTGGCCAAACTCTCAAGTTGGTTCTTATTGCTATCTGCAATAGCTTCTTCTGAGCCTGCTGTGTTGCCGAGTGGAGAGACTATACCTCTTTTTTTAGCCATTTTTATTGCTCCTTCTCTTGTTCGCGCCACACTTTTTGAATATCGCGGTGTAGTTGGCTGGTAACTTCATATCCATTTTGTTGTGCATTCTGGAAAGTCATCTTGGTTTTAGGGTATTCACTTTTAGACATATCAAATACGGTTGATAGTAATGATGAAGCTTGTCTCACAGCTTCACTATTGTTGAACTCTGTTGAGTAAAGGTAAGTTGAAAAACTATCATAAAGGTTGTTCTGTAAATCAGTAGTGGTTGAACTCTCTTTATGATTTGTAAGCAGTATTTTCATAAAGTCATAACCCGGGTGTTTTGCATTTTTTAGTAGCGTCCATACTTGCGGGATATAACTAAAATATGAGCACGTAGCATCAATATCATTTTCAGTAACAGATAATGGGAAAATAACACTCGTACCAGCGTAGTAAGCGTTGTATGTCGCGTAGCCTAATGATGGAGGCGTATCTATGATAATGATATCGAATTCATCTTTAACTTGTTCAATGATGTCGTGCAGTATTGAGTAAGGAGAGCTTAGTTGCTGGTTGAATACTGCTTCATGAAACCAGCCCTCAATTGCTCGATCTGATTGTGAAGCTGGTAAAATACGCAAGTTAGGAATAGTGGTCGGCAAGAACGCTTCACTGATAGCTTCTTTTAGCGTTTCGTTTTCATCAAGCTCATAGTTCCCCATGATTAAGTCACCAACAGATAAGCAGCCTTCTTGTGCTGATTCAGGGGCATAATACATTGATAAAGTGCCTTGGCCATCCATATCAATTAAGCCAACACGATAGTTTTGATGAAACTCAGTTGCCAAACCAGATGCAGCTGTCGCTGCAGTAACAGTCTTACCAACACCGCCTTTTTGATTTTGAACAACTATAACTTGTAGGTCTTGGCTTTCACTGCGAACAAATGGTAATTGTTTTTTAAGTTCATCCGGAAGTGAATCTCTTACTTTGTAGACCTCTTCGATATCCAATAACCACTGACTCTCTTCATGTCTTCTTGGGTTAATTTTTAGAGCTTTGCAGTACTTATCTAACGTTCTTGCATCAATATCTAAGTACGCCACTGCTTCAGCTTTAGTAAACACTCTAAGCTCTTTGCGGTGGTTATTTAGAAGGCGTCTATTACGGCGTTGGATGTACAGTTCTGAACCTTCTTTTAGCTCGTCAAACGAGATATCGGTAGCTTCTACTTTAGAGATAGTCATTGTGAACCTTACTGAATGTGTTTTTTTATAGTGTATGCTTTAATTTTTAGATGGTAAAGCAAAAATTAAAGCGTGAGCTAATTTTTAATGCTTAAAATAATATCTCAAATTCTTCTTAAAAAAGCCTGTTTTTCTTATAAATTTTGATTTTTTCACGCTGTTAAGCGCGATTTACTGGATAGCATAGGATGGTCGTCAGTTATTAATTATCTGGTGTTTTCTATGGATAGTCAGCAATACTCAATGGCCGAGCGATGGCTTAATTTATTTGAGCTGTGTTTGGGTTTGATGTTTTTTAGTGCAGGAGCTTTCTATGCTTATCTGTTTTGTATGACAGGTAAAACTGATTTCATACTGCTATTTGTGACGTTCATAGGCTTTGTGGCTGGTATAGCAATGATAGGGAGAGCCATCGTTTGCATGTCTGCTTGGCACTCACATCACAATCAAAGGAGTCGTAATCGAATGTTTACTTTAAAACGAATTGGGCATGATGACGTCAAATTAAGTGATGTTAAGACGCTTGAAGATACAGTTAAAAAACTAGTTTCGTCATATGCGTCTATCCGTATTACCAAGAAGAGTGGGTTGAATAATGTTATCTTCGTTACCGTTGAAAATGGGGTTGTAAAGGATACATATACGGGAGAATTGATAGACTTTGAAGAATTGGGCAGTTAACACCATGAAAGTGTTTATATACAGGCTAATTCAAAACCCTAACTTCTTAGCTATGATTTTATTAGCTTTCCTCTTACTCACCGCGATTATATTCATAATTTTATGCTTTAACTTTAGCCTGGCTTTAGGGCTGCTTTATTTAGTGTGTGAATACGCGGCTATACGCTTCCTACTAATGCCTTTCATTAGTGAAGTGCTGCGCCCATAGCTAGCGCACTAATAGAATAGCTTGGTACGCTCCATGAGCATGCTAATAGCATTAGACTCCCTGCTTTTAACTTTAGGTGATAGTAAATCTTTGAATTGCGCTGTTTCAAATACATGGAGATGGTTATCACCTTGTATTGATTTACAGTTAGGGCAAGTGTTTGCCCAGTATTTACCGCCGTATTGCTTGGAAAATCTCAGCTCAATTGTATAAGGGCGCGGAAATGGTGGTTCATCTTCGCAAAATGGCGTCCCTAACCACCAAAACACAGGGATTACTTCTGAACATCTATAGCAAGTTTCAATGTCGGCTATGAACGGCTTATCAGGGGATTTGCGAGCAGTTGTGTACAGCTCTCTAGGAATTGAGTACTTATCTGCAACAGCAATTATTTTAGAGCCTTTCTTGCTGGTATTGCTGCATGATTGGCAAAGCCTTGGTGATAGCTTTGAGTTTAGAGGTCGCCAATTGTATGGATCTTTAAGAACGTCAGAGGCTTTTAGTTTGATCCAGCTTCTTAATGCCGAACCATTTGAAATGCTATATGGTCTCCAGTCTTGCTCTTGTTCAGATACAATTTCGATGCCCAAATAGATTGACTGTCCTTTATAGCTAAATTGCCCAATCACATCACATACTGAGTCATGGTAGTAATAATCAGTTTGAACCCCTTCAAATGTACAATATTTTATATCTCTTTGTATTTCTTTGAGGCATTGATAGTAATTTTGATGGATCTGTATTGTTGTCTCAGCCTTTTTGTTTTCTAAGATGACATCTTTAATTAGTTTTTTGGCTTTCTTATAGCTATCACTTAGGCTGTTGCAGTTATTGGTTTCTGGGTGGATGAGCATCTTATTTTGCATAGAAGACAAATCACACAAAAGCGCTTCACCACAATATGGACAAGTATAGGTTCCGCCCACTTGAATCGATTGAGCTGCAATTAAATGGCCTGAGTTATTGATACCAAATGGGACCGGTATTTCGTGCATATTTGTACCTTTATTTAAGGAATTATTTAAGATAGTCTGCTATACATGATTTAATAACATTAAAAAACACTGTAGGTGCATCATGGAAATGCCCGATTTATCGCATAATTTTAAGCTATTCATGTTGGCTTTTAACATTACCATTCTTTCAATTGGGTTGGGTTATTTTATTTACTCTGGGGTTTATACCTTGGTAGGGTTCTTCTAAATAATCTTTATGCTTTCGCAATAGGTAAATCTGAAAGTTTTGTTGTATAACTCAAAGGTGCTAAATCATCTTTAGGCCGCCAAGACTGAGAGAACCCTTCACTTGCGAGCTTTATTGCACTACGTCCAAATTTTCTATTTATCTCATCAATGACCAACGTTTTTGAGCTAATATTCAGTGGTAAAGTCTCAGATAACAGTTCAAGTTGTTGCATATCATCGTGTAATGAAAGTTCTTCAAAAATAACGCCAGCTTTTTTGTATTTAAACCCCTTCTTATAAATAGCTTTTAATGCAAAGCTTGCATAAGACACCAGTGTTGATGTATCCGCGGTGGGGTAGGGTAGTTTAATTGATTGTGACTTATGATACTGCGGCTCTGCCTGTCTAAATGAATCTGTGTGGATGAATATTGTTATTGCCGATGTGTAAGATTTAAATCGACGAAGTTTAAACGCAGCCTTTGTTGCATGTGCTGTAACAGCTTCAGAAAGCTCCGTAAGCTCTATCACCGGTTTTCCCATACTCTGAGATACGCAAATTCTATCGCGAGAGTCGTTTACATCTTTCAATTCAACCGCAGATTTTCCTCGTAACTCTTCCACAGTACGGGCAAGAACAACTGTGAACGTCTTTTTGATCCAACTAATGTCGGCATTTTTAAGGTCATACCCCGTATAGATTCCAAATTTATTTAGCTTTTTAGTAGTTCTACTTCCAACCCCCCAAATATCCTCTACAGGAGTATGTTTGAGAGCCCAATCAATTTTGTATTGTGAATCTAATACAACCACACCATTGGTGTGTTCTTTCCACTCTTTCTTTTTGGCGCAGTGACTTCCAAGTTTCGCTAGTGTCATTGTCTGAGATATACCCAAGCCACAACTAATACCTAAGTTCCTCTTAAGTGTCCTCTGTATGGTGTGTGCGTAGTCTTTTATATCTTTTGTAAAGTTTATATCGATGCGCCCAAAGCATTCATCAACAGAGTATCGTATTGTATCGAATAGGAAGTACTCTAACTCGGTATGAAAACGGTTACTCAAATCACCAAACAGCGTGAAATTACTCCCCCACAAGTGACCACCATGCGCAGCCACCAGTTGTTTAACTTTAAATGCTGGCTCTCCCATTTTGATACCTAAATCTTTGATAGCTTGATTTCGAGCTACAACATTGCCCTGGTTAGAACTAAGAACGCCAAGAGGGGTTTTATCAAAGTCGTATTGGGGGTTAAAGAGTTGGCAAAACGAAACGTAAGCAGCATTGATGTCGCAAAGAACCCACATAATTAGAATATCTTGATTAAACCAGTGACAACGCCCCAGACTACATGAGTATCCCAGTCATTGTTTTCATCGATATCAATTTCAATTGGCTCGAAGTCGGGGTTTTTACTAATAAAAACGGCTTTGTTGTTTTTTAATTGTAGTTCTTTCACAACAAATTCGTTGTCTAATGTAGCTAATACGATTCGTCCAGTTTTAATTGTTACTGACCTATCTACAACTATTATCGAGCCGTCAGTAATGTCTGGGGACATGCTGTTGCCTGACACCCTGAATAGGAATGTACTACTAGGGCGCTTAATTAGGAGCTCATCTAAACTGATTGAGTCGGATAGGTGATCTTCGCATGGATTGGGGAAACCTGCAGCAACTGAAAAGTCTGCAATAGGTAATTCTGTGGTTGAAGGGGTAAGTTTGCTAAGCATAATCACAAAATACTGTACAAATAAACAGTGATTTTAGATGTGAATATTCCACATTACAACCAAGAAGTTTCTTTTAGGCTCGCGGTCTATGTGATTTCATCAATTATTAGTTAAATTTAAACCTTTTTCCCAGAATCAGGCGCGATTTAATGCATATGATAGCTTTGGCAAAAATATATGAGCTGGAGTAACTATGGATTTATGTTCAATTTCTGCGGAAGACGGTGATAAAGCTGTTTTCTTCAATGGGGTTTTGATTGCATACTATAATGCAGCAACTGATGAGCCAAACGTGTTATCTTTTGTTGAAAGTGTTGCTGATAATTTGAGTAGCGCTTCTGGTGCCAATATTAAAAAGGCGAAAATAGACAAAGCTCCTGACTTTGTTCATTGGGAGCAGAGCAAACAAGTAGAGAATATACTTTGGCCCAATGAAACAGCTAAACCTCCTATTTCTGATTTTTTCTCTCCAATTGAGCTGAATTCTCAACCATAAACATTCATAATAGTTTATCGCTTGACCGCTAAATTTTGCCTTCGCAGGTGCGGTCAAGCGCTCCTCTTAAAAAATCATGTAGTAAATTTTTATTACTGTATTTGAGAGAGATTTCACGTCTACTCGCTAACGATTAGGAAGCAAGATCAGACTGATCATATTTTGCACTTTTAACGATTCGCCTGTAGTTGAACCCAACTATAAAAGTGCTTTTACTCCAGTGTTAATTCCGAAACCGCCTAACGTTAAAAATAAAAACAAACAACTTCCCAAAAGTAGGGGTCTTATTCCAGCTTGACGAATTGCCCCAATGTGAGTTCGTAGTCCCAATGCCACCATGGCGATAGTGAGTAATATATTATCAAACCACACAATATTGTTTTTTGTACTCAGGGATAGGTTAATTAGTGAATTACATCCACTTACTAAAATGAAGTAAACCGCAAACCAAGGAATTGTTAGGCCTGAAGATTTTTCTAAGTTATAGTTTTTCTTTGTATCCTTTCGTTTTTGCCAATATGATAAACCAAACAAAAATGGGGCAAGCATCATTACCCTTAACATTTTTTCAATTACTGCCGTGTCGGCTGCATTTGCACTAATAGCGGTACCCGCAGCAACTACCTGAGCTACTTCATGAATGGTTGAACCAACAAAAATACCGTACTCGTATTCACTCAACCCTATATATTCAAACATTAAGGGGTAAGTAAACATACTTAGGGTTCCAAATACAACGACTGTTGCAACCGCAATAGATACTTTATGTGCTTGTGCTTTAATAACTGGTTCTGTTGCCATTATTGCTGCAGCACCACAAATAGAGCTCCCTGCACCAATAAGAATAGTTGTTTGCTCATCAAGTTTAAATAAACGTTTACCTAACTGAATTGCTAGGATAAATGTACCTAGTAATATGGCTAAATCAATAACTAGCCCTAACCAACCAATTTCTGTTATTTGTGAGAATGTAATTCTAAAGCCAAATAAAATGATGCCAGCTTTAAGTAAGAAGCTTTTTGCGTAGTCTACTCCAATATCAGTATGAGTTGCGATACGGGAAAACAAACTGTTTCCTACTATGATGCCGAGGATAATTCCAATAGTAAGTGAGCTAACTTGTGCATTTTGCAAAACGGAAAGTTTACTTAGGGCTATTGATATACTTGCTAATGTAATTACCAACATTAGGCCCAACCACCATCGACTATCTGTGAGTTTTTTTGTTTGGGATTTAAATAGACACCGCGTATAGAACAACATAAACGTCCTTCAATAAATTGCTTTATTTACTTGACTGCATTTTAGAAAGACCCAAAATATAACTCCAATACATTAATTTTATGATTTAATAACTTAAGGTTATCTTATGAACTTGAACGCATTGAGAGTCTTCTATACTGTAGCGAAATTGCAAAGCTTCTCGGGTGCGGCAGAAACTCTTTTCATTAGTCAGCCAGCGGTATCTAAAGCGTTAAAAGAGCTAGAGCATCAATTAAGTCTTAAACTTATCGAACGTGCCACCAAAGGGAGAAAACTCGCATTGACTGAGGGCGGAGTTGCTTTATATGAACATGCTCGTAATATTTTTGCTATTGAAAAGACGGCAATAGACGATATAAAGTCACGTACCGGACTAAAGCGTGGCACAATTGTCATTGGTACTAGCACTACAATTGCAAGTTATTGGTTACCACCTTACTTAGCCAGGTTCTGTAGTGCTTACCCAAATATAAAAGTTGAAGTGAAGGTCGAAAATACGGAAAAGATTGAACATGCGTTGCTTGAGTGCTCAATTGACTTGGCTCTTGTTGAAGGGACACCAGCAGAAAAAAAGATAGTACCTACACACTGGCAAGATGATTTGATGAGTGTCGTTATCCCACCTCATTTTAAGCCTAGCCATAATTTAAATGAATGGCTTAGCCAACAGTTTTGGTTACTCCGTGAGCCAGGTTCTGGAACACGTGAAATGTCAGTTAAAATGTTAGAAAAGCAAGGTATAAAAGTTAGCAATAGTATGCAACTAGGGAGTAATGAAGCTATAGCTCGCTCAGTCGCACAAGGAATGGGAATAGCCATATTGCCAAATGTGGTCACAGAAGATTTAGTGCAACTAAAAAAGTTAAAGCGCTTGAGTCAAGTCAAAGGTGGAATGCTATCTAGGCCTCTATATCAGTTACAATGCCGAGGTAGATCTTCTTCACATTCTGCCGAGGCTTTAAAAAGAATTTTATTTTCAGAAGTTTAGCTTCAAGTGCATCCGCAAGTTTAGTTTCTTCACTACTTTTAGTTCATTCAAGCCATTTTCGTAGGTTAGGTATCTTCTAGAAAAATGATATCTTTTCCCTGACTTTTAGCTACATTACTAGTTTGTGCCGTTTTAACAAGGTGCGGTATCGCATTGTGCCTGCAAAATTAATATTGAGAGTTAAAGCTTCGTTTATTTGAATATTTAAAGTCAGATCAAGTGCGTCGTTTTCAAATATTGAGTAAGTCAGCTTGCTCATTCCTATAGCGAGATTATTACTATCTTGATACAAATAGCTCCAATTTCATTCAAGAATGACAATATCTTTTATCAACGAAGTTACTTTCTAAAACCGAATACCAAATAGTATGGTTTAGGGTTGCAATTTTTTCGTTATAGTCAGAGGTAATATTCTAATTAAGACCTGTGCTTCTCATAATTCGTTTTAACGAGGTTTTGAGACCTTCAACTAGCTAAATAAGCTCAAGCCCTTATTATATAAGGGCTGGCAAGTTCACAAAATACCATTATGAGAACCTAAAAAAATAAACGGTGCTATTACGCTATAAAAGAGTGCTCAATATGAGCACTCGTATTTAACTAATCAAACAAACTAGCAATGCCAGCAACTACTCCACCAGCTACCGCCAGAGGGATTGTAACAGGCGCAGACGCAACACCTGCACCAATTACTATTGCGCCAGATGTAAGTGCTCCAGCGGCTGCACCGGAGCCTATAGCCACTGCTGTTCTGCTTACGCTAGAGTCACTACTGCCAGTTATCTGTTTTGATAACTCATTACCAACTAAGCCGCACGAAACGGCTTTATTTAAAGGCATAATGTTTTCCTTTTAGTTAAGTAACAAGAGCACCAGAATGGTGCTGTTAGGGTTTATAGCTCTAGTTCTTCAAAGTCTTTGTCTATTTCCTCCTGTGTTATACCTATGTAACGAAGTGTGGTTGCTTCGGAGCTATGGCGGAGCATTTTCATTACTCGGGCGATGTCATGGGTTTTCTGATACAAGTGATAACCGCGTGTTTTACGCATTGAGTGAGTCCCCAAATGAATATTTAGTTCTTCACCTACTAGCGCAAATGCTTTTGTGACAGCTCTGCGTGATAGCGGTCTAGGCTTTGAATTAATCGCTTGTTGATTGCGGTATGATTGAAATAAGTAGATGTGGTGTGGATGAGTTAGTTTAATTTCGTTGATCAAGGTAAGCGCCTTATCATTTAGCTTTATTTCAGCTAATTTCGAGGTCTTTGACTCATAAATAATCAACCTATTGTTACTTATGTCAGTAAACTTCACTGCAAGTAAGTCAGATATTCTAAGTGCGAGATTTAAGCCAATATTCCATATCTGGCTCATTTGTCTTGAGCAACGCTTTTCTAGTAAATAGCTAACGAGCCTTACTGTATCAAGATCTTTAACTGCTTGTACTTCAGCCATAAAAACCTCCCTCTACTCAGTAGTAACAGTTACCTGATAACAACCTGTGTTGTAGTACTCAACAAAGTTTGAAATGAATAGGTCTAATAGCTCTTTACCTTCCTTAGCGTTCAACCAACCAGCTAAAAAGTGATAAACCTGCTTAATGCTGAAGCACACATCAATTTCTTTTATCAGTTCAGGGGTATGACGGCCCTGATACGAGAAGTCAGTAATATAAATAAGCTGCCAGCTGGTGGCCTTCTTTTCTAACCTAACCTCTACAGGGTGAAAGCCTCCAGCTTCAGGGCTGTAACCTGGATCTCTAAAGTTAAGTGTAACCGCCTTAGCTGTTCCTACAGAATCACCTCTATTAGCAACTGCGCTTACAATCACATCAATAAAAGAGTCAGGCACTTTTAAGCCTGCTACTTGCTTTATTTTTAACGCCATATTTAACTCCTTTTAAATTAAACCATGTTCAGCAAATGAATACGTGCTCTCGCCAATGATGATGTGATCAAGCACTGATACATCTATTAGGTTTAGTGCCTGCTGTAACTTGGTAGTAATGAGCTTGTCTGCTTGAGATGGAGTGGTAACGCCTGAAGGGTGGTTATGCGCTAGGATAACGGATGCAGCATTAAGCTCCAGCACCTCTTTAACGACTTCTCTAGGGTAAACACTAGCTGCGTTAATAGTGCCTCTAAATAGCTCTTTAAACTCCAGTATGCGGTTCTGGCTATCTAAAAAAAGTACGGCAAAAACTTCATGCTCATGTATCGCGAGTTTATGTTTCAAGTACTCTTCGCAATCATTAGGGCTATTTAGTACACCATCTCTAAACTGCTTCTGAGCGATGATGTAGGCAGCAGCTTCTAGTATCTGTTTATCATTTACCGGATGCTTAAATTCATATAACGACTGTTGACCTTGCATTATTAATTCCTCTTAAGTGGTTTATGCAAGTTAGTGATGTATATGTGTAAGTTTTTCATTTGAGAGACATAAAAAAATACTGGTCCCGGAAAGGTTATGTACTAATAACCAACCGGAGAAATTCCATGCGTTTAATTAAACTGAAAGAAGTGATGGCAAAAACATCATTGGGTCACTCGAGTATCTATAAATTTATTGCTGAAGGTACTTTCCCTAAGCAAGTCTCGTTAGGGGCTAAGTCGGTGGCATGGGTTGGGTCAGAAGTGGATGATTGGATAATGGAGAGAATAGGTGAACGATAAGAGAGTTAAGTCGTTTATATCTCTAAGTAGCAGATTGATTATAGAAAATTTATGATAGTATAACTTTCATTGAAGGTAAGTGAATTAGAGTCAATGCTGACTCTAATTCACTTACTAAAATGTGCAGATAAAAGATAATATGCCTTAAGGGAATTTATTGATGACAAGTTTACAACAACGTGCCGAACTTCAACGCCAAATATGGGCGATTGCCAACGATGTCCGAGGCTCAGTGGATGGCTGGGATTTTAAGCAATATGTACTGGGTACGCTGTTCTACCGCTTTATCAGTGAAAACTTTGTCAACTACATCACAGGCGGTGACGAGAGTGTTAACTATGCCGCCATGTCTGACGATGATGAAAACATCCAATTTGCCAAAGATGATGCCATTAAAACCAAAGGCTATTTTCTTTACCCTAGCCAGTTGTTTAGCAATGTAGCGGCTAATGCACACAAAAACGAAAATTTAAATACGGATTTGGCAGCAATTTTTGCTGCAATCGAAAACTCAGCCAATGGCTATGATTCAGAAAAAGACATCAAAGGCTTGTTTGCGGATTTTGATACCACCAGTAACCGCTTAGGTAATACGGTAGAGGCAAAAAACAAACGCCTGGCAGCCGTGTTAAAAGGCGTGGCAGGTTTAACCTTCGGTAATTTTGAAGACAACCAAATTGATTTATTTGGTGATGCCTACGAGTTCCTTATCTCTAACTACGCGGCAAATGCGGGTAAATCCGGTGGCGAATTTTTCACCCCTCAGCACGTTTCAAAACTCATCGCGCAGCTCGCCATGCACGGCCAAACCAGTGTCAATAAAATCTATGACCCTGCGGCGGGTTCGGGCTCGTTGCTGTTACAAGCTAAAAAGCACTTTGATGCGCATATCATTGAAGATGGTTTTTTTGGTCAAGAGCTCAACCACACCACCTACAACTTAGCGCGTATGAATATGTTTTTGCACAACATTAACTACGACAAGTTTAATATTCAGTTGGGTGATACCTTAACCGAACCACACTTTTTGGAGGAGAGAAACAATAGAGGTTTCGACGCGATTGTTTCTAACCCGCCTTATTCAGTGAAATGGATGGGTAGCGACGACCCAACCCTAATCAACGACGACCGCTTTGCGCCCGCTGGCGTACTTGCACCTAAATCAAAAGCCGATTTTGCCTTTGTGTTGCATGCGCTCAGTTATCTTTCACCAAGAGGGCGTGCAGCGATTGTTTGCTTCCCCGGTATTTTTTACCGTGGCGGCGCTGAGCAAAAAATTCGTAAGTTTTTGGTTGATAACAACTATGTTGAAACCGTGATCTCACTGGCACCTAACCTGTTCTTTGGCACCACCATTGCCGTGAATATTCTTGTGCTGTCTAAACACAAAACCGACACCACCACTCAGTTTATCGATGCCAGCAGTTTGTTTAAAAAAGAAACCAATAACAACGTTTTAACGGACAATGACGACGAAAAAAATCCGGGTCATATACAGCAAATCATGAAAGTGTTTGCTAGCAAAGAAAACGTGGATCATTTTGCTAAATCGGTTGATTTGGATGTTATCGCAGGTAATAGCTACAACCTATCGGTCAGTAGTTATGTCGAAGCGAAAGACAACCGCGAGCTAGTGGACATTACAGAGCTTAATGCTGAGCTTAAAACCACTGTCGCTAAAATTGATGCGCTTCGCAGTGATATTGACGCCACTGTGGCGGAAATTGAAGGTGAGGAGATTGAGGCATGAGTCATTTGAGCTATTTAGAGAAACTCTTGGATGGTGTTGAGCTTAAAGCATTAGCTTTAGGGGATGTAACACAATACGAACAGCCGACAAAATATCTCGTAAAAACGAAAAACTATGATGATTCGTTTGAAATCCCTGTATTAACTGCGGGTAAAACTTTTATTTTAGGTTATACGGATGAAATTGATGGAATAAATCGAGCTTCAGAAAATCCTGTAATAATTTTTGATGACTTCACTACTGCTAATAAATGGGTTGATTTCGACTTTAAAGCTAAATCCTCAGCAATGAAAATGATTAAATCTAGTGACGAGTCGAAGTTCATGCTGAAGTACGTATATTATTGGTTGAATACGCTACCGAGTGACTTGGTTGAAGGCGACCATAAACGGCAATGGATTAGTAATTACTGTGCTAAAAAAATCCCAATCCCATGCCCAGATAACCCAGAAAAATCGCTGGCAATACAAGCTGAAATAGTGCGTATTCTGGACGCATTTACCGCCATGACCGCCGAGCTGACCGCCGAGCTTAACATGCGGAAAACACAATACAACTACTACCGCGACCAGTTGTTAAGTTTTGAAGAGGGTGACGTTGAGTGGAGGGCTTTGAGTGAAATGGCCGAGTATTCAAAGGCTCGTATTAGTTACACAGAACTAAATGACAGCAATTACGTTGGTGTTGAAAGCTTACTTCAGAATCGAGCTGGTAAAATAGACTCCACTCGAACCCCAGATAGTGGAAATCTTACACAATACAATCCTGATGATATCTTAATAGGGAATATACGTCCCTATTTGAAGAAGATATGGCATGCAGATCGAGTTGGCGGCACGAATGGTGATGTTCTTGTGGTTCACCCTACTGATACAGCTATAATTCCACGATATTTGTATCAAGTTTTAGCTGATGACAAGTTTTTTGAATACAACATGCAACATGCAAAAGGCGCAAAAATGCCACGAGGAAATAAGCCAAAAATCATGGAGTATTTGGTTCCTATTCCATTTGCTAGCAATAGAGAGAAATCTCTTTCGGAACAAGAACGCATCGTTACTATTCTCGACAAATTCGACACATTAACAACTTCGCTGCAAGAAGGTCTGCCCCGCGAAATCGAGCTTCGCCAAAAGCAATACGAGTATTATCGCGACTTACTGTTGAGCTTCCCTGCCTGTCCGGCAGGCGAGCCGAAATCTGAAGAGGTAGCCTAATGGCCTATCAACCACCGTTTACGATTACGACCGAGATTCTTAACTTGGTGGCGCAAATCAGCCAGCAGGTGGGTGAATTAAACGCCAGTCAGCTCAATGCCTCGCCGCAATTGCGTAAGCAAAACCGCATAAAAACCATTACCGGCACGCTGGCTATTGAAGGCAATACCTTAACCGAAGAACAGATCACAGCCATTGTTGAGGGGAAGCCCGTGTTAGGCAGCGTGCGCGAGTTAGCCGAAGTAAAAGGTGCGATAGCGGCTTATGACGCACTGCCCACCTTTATAGCTAGCGAGATTTCCGATTTACTCACGGCCCACGGTTTAATGCTGTCAGATATTCTTGTAAATGCGGGTGAGTTTCGCAGTAAAGGCGTGGGTATCCATAAGGGGGGAGTGGTGCACCACGTTGCGCCGCCTGCCCATCAAGTATCCGGTTTAATGGCGGATTTAATCCAATGGCTCAAGCAAACAAACGATCACCCATTGATCGCAAGCTGTGTATTTCACTACGAATTCGAGTTTATTCACCCGTTTGCCGATGGTAACGGTCGTATGGGGCGCTTATGGCAAACGCTGATTTTGTCCAAGTGGCATCCGTTATTTTTATCTTTACCGCTAGAAAGTGTGATTAAGGACCATCAGCAAGCGTATTATCACGCCCTTGAGCAGGCCGATAACCAAGCGGATAGTACACCTTTTATACATTTTATGTTGTCGGTTATTCAGCAAACACTCGCACAAAACGCCTCTGTAAACGCCCTTCTAAATGAAGATGAAAACGCCCCTGTAAATACCCCTGTCAATTTAACGGGACTTAAAACACCGGAGGCTATTTTAGCATTGCTCAGTAATACGCCTGAGCTGACTCGGCAACAACTCGCCGATACCTTGAATAAAGACGTGAGAACCATTGGCCGTGCCATTAGCAAGCTGCAAAAAGAAGGCAAGTTAACCCGAATAGGCTCAGATAAAACCGGCCACTGGCAAGTTACTTCATAATGCGATGCTGTGGCTATTTCCATTTTGGAAAACACCACTGCTAACCAAAAGAAAAGGATGTAAACGAATGACGACGTATAAAACGGTGGCAGAATCCAATAATTTTATTGTTTTAGATAAATACACCAAAGAGTGGAAAGTCGCTGAAAATTTTCAAAGCGAAGCCGATTTAGAACGTGAGCTGATTCAGGACCTAAGCAACCAGGGCTATGAGTATTTGCCTGCTCTGACGACACCCGATGCCATGCTGGTGAATGTGCGTAAACAATTACAAGCCCTCAACAAGGTCGAGTTTACCGATGCTGAGTGGGCTCGCTTTTGCGAGCAATACTTAAACACCCCAAGCGATAATATTCTTGATAAAACTCGCAAGGTGCACAGTGACTATATCTTCGATTTTGTCTTTGATGATGGCCATATAGAAAATATCTACCTGTTCGACAAGAAGACCATTGCTCGTAACAAAGTGCAGGTGATTAAGCAGTTTGAGCAAACGGGAAGCCATGCCAACCGTTACGATGTGACGATTTTGGTCAATGGTTTGCCTTTGGTGCAAATTGAACTTAAAAAGCGTGGTGTGGCGATCCGTGAGGCATTTAATCAAATTCATAGGTACAGCAAAGAGAGCTTTAATAGCGAGAACTCGTTGTACAAGTTCTTGCAGCTGTTTGTGATCTCTAATGGCACCGACACGCGCTATTTTGCCAACACGACAAAGCGTGACAAAAACAGCTTCGACTTTACGATGAACTGGGCGAAGTCAGACAATACGCTGATCAAGGATTTAAAAGACTTTACGGCGACTTTTTTCCAGAAAGAGACCCTGCTTGAAGTGATCTTGCGTTACTCTGTGTTTGACGTAAGCAATACCTTACTTGTAATGCGCCCCTACCAGATTGCGGCCACTGAGCGCATTTTATGGAAAATAAAGAGCGCGTTTAACGCTAAGAACTGGAGCAACACCGAGAGCGGTGGATACATTTGGCACACCACAGGCTCAGGAAAAACACTCACTAGCTTTAAAGCGGCACGTTTGGCCACCGATTTAGACTGTATAGATAAAGTCTTCTTTGTGGTGGACCGAAAAGACCTCGACTATCAGACCATGAAAGAGTATCAGCGGTTTTCGCCTGATAGTGTGAACGGTTCAGACAGTACCGCAGGCCTTAAGAGTAACCTGGATAAAGACGATAACAAGATTGTCGTTACCACTATCCAAAAGCTCAACAACTTAATCAAAAGCGAAAGCGATTTAGCTATATACAACAAGCAAGTTGTCTTTATTTTTGATGAGTGTCATCGAAGCCAGTTTGGTGAGGCGCAGAAAAATCTGAAGAAGAAATTCAAAAAGTACTACCAGTTTGGTTTTACCGGTACGCCAATTTTCCCTGAAAACGCCTTGGGTGCTGAAACCACGGGCAGCGTGTTTGGCCAGCAGTTGCACACTTATGTGATCACCGATGCCATTCGTGATGAAAAAGTACTCAAGTTCAAAGTGGACTATAACGATGTTCGTCCGCAATTTAAGAGCATTGAGACTGAGCAGGATGATAAGAAGCTTAGTGCGGCGGAGAACAAGAAAGCATTCTTACATCCAATGCGCATTCGTGAAATCTCGCAGTATATTCTGAGTCATTTTAACCAGAAAACGCATCGAGCCTATTCTGGCGCTAAAGGGTTTAACGCCATGTTTGCGGTCAGTAGTGTTGATGCGGCTAAAGCCTACTATGAAACCTTTAAAACATTGCAGACCGAGGCTGAGAATGACCCTACGAGTAAGCCTTTACGCATTGCAACTATCTTCTCATTTGCAGCCAATGAAGAGCAGGACGCCATTGGTGATATTTTAGATGAGAGTTTTGAAGTCAGTGCCATGAACAGCAGCGCGAAAGAGTTTTTGAGCGCCGCGATCAACGATTACAACGCCATGTTTAAATCTAACTATGGCGTGGACAGTAATGGTTTTCAGAATTATTACCGTGACCTTGCCCAGCGAGTTAAGAATCAAGAAATAGATCTACTCATAGTGGTGGGGATGTTTTTAACGGGCTTTGATGCGCCTACGCTTAACACCTTGTTTGTTGATAAGAATTTGCGCTATCACGGCTTGATGCAGGCGTTTTCTCGCACCAATCGCATTTATGATGCAACGAAGACCTTTGGCAATATTGTTACCTTCCGGGACTTGGAACAGGCAACCATTGACGCCATTACCTTGTTTGGTGACAAAAACACCAAAAACGTGGTGTTGGAGAAGAGCTACAAAGAATACATGGAAGGCTTTAACGATATTGCTACTGGCCAAGCGCGTCGAGGTTTTGTTGATATAGTAAAAGAGCTGCAAGAACGCTTTCCAAACCCAGAAAATATTGAAAAAGAACAAGATAAAAAAGAGTTTGCCAAGCTGTTTGGTGAATACCTAAAAGCAGAAAATATTTTACAAAACTACGATGAGTTTGCTGGATTAAAAGCGCTGCAAAGCTTAGATACCAGTGATGAACAAGCTGTTGAAGCGTTCAAGTCAAAGTACTATCTGGATGATGCTGACATCGAGGCAATGCAAACCATCGATATGCCAAGCGAGCGTGCTATTCAAGATTATCGCTCTACCTACAACGATACGCGCGACTGGTTGCGACGCGATAAAGAAGGTCAGGACAAAGATAAGTCAACGGTAGACTGGGACGATGTGGTCTTTGAAGTTGATTTGCTTAAATCGCAAGAAATCAACCTCGATTACATTCTTGAACTGATTTTTGATCACAATAAGAAGAACAAGAGCAAAGAGGGGTTGATTGAAGAAGTTCGCCGTATGATCCGCGGTAGCCTTGGCAATAGAGCGAAAGAAAGCTTGGTGGTTGATTTTATTAACCAGACAAACCTAGATGAGATCAATGACAAAGCCAGTATTATCGACGCTTTCTTCAAATTCGCTCAGGCGGAGCAGAAACGCGAAGCCGATGCCATTATTGCCTCTGAAAAGCTCAATGAGGAAGCTGCCAAACGTTATATTGCGTCATCACTCAAACGTGAGTACGCCTCTGAAAATGGCACTGCACTTAATGAGGCGCTGCCCAAACTTAGCCCATTGAACCCACAGTACCGAACCCAGAAGCAAACAGTTTTTCAGAAAATTGCCGCTTTTGTTGAGAAATTTAAAGGTGTTGGGGGGCAGATATAAAAATGACGATCTATTTTAGTGCCGCTCGCTTGCTCGATGATATAGATTTTACAGAATCTATTCTTTTGGTGAGTCGCACTTTAGTGATACTAAGTAAGAAATTACCGCTTTTAAGTTCAACTGAACTGGTTTAATTGAGCCGCACAGGACTGGTTGAACTTAAAAGCACAAACAGCTTAAGAATATTTTAAAGGGAAGCGTATAGCTTCCCTTTTATGCCGTGCTTTGGCTAGGCTTTGAATATCAGATTAACTTACTTAGGTTATTCTTCGAAGAACTGATTATTTTTCGGATCTTTGTAAAAATACTTAAATTTTAAGTTTACATGTTTTTTAATTTCATTGAACCATGTTAACTCGTCAGTGAGTGGATAATTACCACCAACAACCCATATTTCACTACAATCTTCCGTGTTTGGATATAAAGCATATCGAAGTAACTGTCCTATCGCGGCTTCAATATCCTCTTTGGCATTTGATTTAAATTTTAGCTCAGCAATTAAAGTTGTGTTTGTTTCTTTACTTTTTAAAACTACATCACGAATGTGAGCTCGCCCTAGATCTTCGCTTTGACTTGAAATCGCATAGTGGCAATATTCAGAGTTATGCAACCACTGGATAAATTGCCTCTCTAACTCCGCTTCTCTAAATTGTATCTCTATAGACTCAACTTGCTTCCTAATAGCTGTTTTTAGAGTTATGTCACTTTCTCTCGATGCTAAATCGCTTAAGTGTTTTTCTTTGTAAATTACCCAGAGTACTATATTGATAAGTAACTCATCATATTCATGGTTTAAATTATTGCGTATGAATTCTTTTAGCTTGATATTAGCGCTGAACCAGTTTGAATATTTATATTTAAACCCCCAATTCTGGGTGAAATATGAGCATATATATTCAAATGCATCTTTTGTAACAGTAGTGGAAAAATGTTGAGGAGCAGCGACCGCAAAAACACGATTGAGTAGTGCTTTATGTAAGTCTTTTACTTTGCCATCGTCTTTCAGCTTTTGTAAGTCTTCTACACATTCTTGGTAAGTGACTAAAGATTGGCTATTAATTATTTTTTTAGTAATATTCTTTAAAGTACTTTTAGATAATTCAAATTCCTCTTTAGATAATGCTCCCTGCTTTAAGCTTGAGATATAATTGTCTCGACTATACCAAAGATCCCGTAATAGCTGATCGCTTATATCGGTTTCGTTTTTAGCGCTTAATACAGTGCTAACAATTTTTTGATAACTTATGTACCAATCATTACGATCAATTTGGTATGAAGCAATCATAGCACTGAAAAAACTATCAAGATGCGGTGTTTCTGTATTAGTGTAATCCGTAGGGATATGCGGTAAGCGGGAGATATTGTATTCAGTTACAAAATTACTTAAAAGTTCTAGCTCGTTAAGCTCAGAAATTGTCTTTTCCGTAAGCTTACCCCTAACGGACGATAAAACTAAAGAACTGATGTTGTGATTAAACTTATACTCAATACCGTTACTGGTGAATCGAAAAGCAATATAAATTCCAATAGCGCGACTAGCATCATATTCTCTTCTGCCTACACAGACTTCCCATTTATTAGATGTAGGATCACGAAAATAAATATCTAAACTCTTCTGATTATAAAGTTCCAACAACTTAAAGAAGGCAGGAGATACATCATCAGTCCAACTTACGGAGTATTTTTTGTAGCTAGGGTGATCTTTTATAGAGGCTATAAGCGTCATATTAAGTTCCTTCTATTATGATTGAAAGAAGTTGCATAATTTATAGTACATAAATTACGTTGGTTTTTTTACTCTTTTTATTTTTAGAAGCATTAAGCCTCTCTTCTGTAGTAAACTTATTTATTATTACGAAAAGTACAAAAGCATAGTTTTACTTTTAGTACCCATGTTAGTACCCATAGACTGCAGTCTTTTAATAAAGGTTTTAAAAATCAAATGAGTAGAGCTGGAATACAGTGGTTCCCGGGTTAAGTTAATCGATTTTAAAGACTTAACTCAAAATGATTATGCTGTAACTAACCAATTCTGTATCCACCACAGGGAAACCAAAATACCTGATGTGGTATTAATGATTAACGGTATTCCTGTTGTAGTGGGTGAAGCAAAAACACCTATTCGCCCATCAGTTACATGGTTAGATGGTGCCCATGAAGTACACAGCATTTACGAAAACGCTGTACCTCAGTTATTTGTGCCTAATATTTTGTCTTTTGCTACCGAAGGGCGTGAGCTGTTTTATGGTGCAATACGTTGCCCATTAGAGTTTTGGGCCCCGTGGCGGGTTGAAGACGCCCAGTTAATACGTGCTGTTGGTTTGTCGGGTGTAGGTGCAGAGCTAACCGATTTATTAAGCCCTGGACGCTTGCTCGATATAATGCGTAACTTTTCGTTGTTTACTACTAACAAAAAGAAACAGCGCATTAAGGTTATTCCTCGGTTTCAGCAATACGAAGGTGCCAATAAAATTGTTCAGCGTGTGATTGAGGGTAAAGTTAAAAAAGGTTTAATTTGGCACTTTCAAGGCTCAGGTAAATCGTTATTAATGGTGTTTGCCGCACAAAAGCTAAGGCGTGCTGCACAGCTTAAAAGCCCAACCGTTATTGTCCTGGTGGATAGAACCGATTTAGATACTCAAATTAGCGGTACCTTTAATGCCGCTGATGTGGCAAACGTGGAATCAACAGATAGCATTAAAGAACTACAACAAATGCTAGAGCGTGATACCCGTAAAATTATTATCTCAATGATCCACTAGTTCCGTGATGCCAAGCCTAATATGAATGAGCGTGAAAATATCATTGTATTAGTAGATGAGGCACACAGAACCCAAGAAGGTGATTTAGGCCGCCAAATGCGCGCCGCTTTACCAAACGCCTTTTTATTTGGTTTAACCGGTACACCCGTTAACAAAGCCGATAAAAATACCTTTTGGGCCTTTGGCGCTGAGGAAGATAAAGGCGGCTATATGAGCCGCTATACCTTTCATGACTCTATTCGTGATGAAGCAACCTTACCACTGCACTTCGAGCCACGTTTGGTAGATGTGCATGTAGATAAAGAAGCACTCGATAAAGCTTTTAAAGATTTCAAAGATAGCGCCGCGCTAACAGATGAAGAAGCTGATGCACTTAATCAAAAATCTGCAAAAATGTCAGCGTTTTTAAAATCACCTGAGCGTGTGGAAAAAATAGTTGAAGACATTGCCATTCACTTTATGGATAAAGTGGAGCCCCATGGTTTTAAAGCCATGATAGTGACACCAGACCGTTATGCCTGTGTGCAATATAAAGAAGAACTCGATAAACACTTTGATGAAGCGGCCAGCAAGGTGGTTATATCCACCAGCGCAAACGATGACTATGAGTTTAAGCAAAAATGGGGCGTAGACAAAAGCCAGCAAGAAAAGCTGGTGGATGAATTTAACAATGCAAAATCAGAGCTTAAATTTATTATTGTTACCGCAAAACTGCTAACCGGGTTTGATGCGCCTATATGCCAAACCATGTATTTAGATAAGTCGATTAAAGACCACACCTTATTACAGGCGATATGTCGTACTAACCGTTTATACCCCAATAAAACCTTTGGCTGTATTGTTGACTACTTTGGCGTGTTTGACGATGCCGCAAAAGCACTAGAATTTGACGAAGAAAGCGTACAGCAAGTTATTTCTAACCTGAGTGAACTACGTGCCAAGCTGCCACCAGCGATGGCTGATACGCTAGCCCACTTTACTGATGTAGACAGAACTATAGAGGGCTTTGAAGGCCTAGAGGCTGCACAGAACGCCATTAGTACAGACGAAAAGAAAGACGCCTTTGCACTGGATTTTAAATACCTGGCCAAACTGCGGGAGTCGCTTTCACCTGATAGTTTACTTGATCAATACAACGAAGATTACAAATGGCTAGCTCAGGTTTATGAGTCGGTAAAACCAGCCTCAGATAACATTGGTAAGTTGTTATGGCTAACGCTAGGCGCACAAACAACCCAGCTCATACATGACATCGTGCATGTAGGTAATGTACATAACCTAGAAGAGTTTGTGCTAGATGCTGACGTTATCGAAAACATTTTTAATAACCCAGATCCACGCAAAACAAAACAGCTTGAAAAAGAACTTGCAAAGCGTTTTAAAGACCGTGGCGACTTACCTGTATTTAAATCGTTAAGTGAGCGACTAGAAGCCCTGCGCGACAAAGCCGAAAAAGGCCTAATAGCTTCAATCGACTTCGTCAAAGAGCTGTGCAAAATAGCCAAAGAAACCGTTCAGGCAGAGAAAGAACTAGACGACGAGTTACAAGAGAAAACACCTAAAGCTGCATTAACAGACCTGTTCTTAGAGCTTAAAAATGATCAAACCCCCGCAGCAGTAGAGCGCATAGTAACCGACATAGACGCCATTGTACGTGTTGTACGCTTCCCCGGCTGGCAAGGAACAACCGGCGGCGAACGCGAAGTACAAAAGTCACTACGCAAGGCACTACTTAAATACAAACTCCACACAGATCAAATACTGTTTGATAGAGCGTATGGGTATATAAAGGAATATTACTAAAATTTAGGTGCTTATTTTGTAGAGTGAATTATAAGTAGAGTTAGTTTGAACTAAAGTGAGCAAATTTTGACTAATAAAGTAGACTTACCATTATGGTAAGTAGTAAAATCGTCAGCCAATATTTTGGTGAGCTACCTAAATCTGAAAAAGATCGTAAAATAAAAGGTCAAACAACGCCTCTTTATGGATCATCAGATGTTTTAGGTTTATTGGAACAAGGTAAGCTCATTGCGTGGTCTAATGGTTGCGCAAGAGATATGCAAAAGTGGTGCTTAGATCAAGATGATATTGAGTCTTTGACTAAATATGCAATTGAATATGGCCAGTACTTAGGGTCTGAATGGTGCCAACCTAAAGCAGATGGACCTTGGGCTGCATGCGATGCTTATCGATTTATACGCAAAGAGTGGAATGAAAATGCGTATAAAGAAATGGATTTTGAATATTATATTAAAGTAGCGATTGGTAAGACCGGTAAAGTATTACTTTTAGCCTCTTGCCATCCTTCTGGTTCTTGATAGGAGAACGAAAATGAAAAATACTTCTGTATGTTCAATATGTGAAGAGGGTGAGTTACACGCTCATGTTGGTTGTAACCCTGTTGAATATAAAAATACTCATAAAGAATTGCCAATGCATTACAGCGAGTGTGATTGCTGTGGTTCTGAAATAACTCTGCCTGAACAGTCTCGTACTAATAAAAGATTGATGATTGCGTTTAAAAAAGAAGTCGATGGTTTACTTACAGGTAGTCAGTTAAAAGATTTACGTAATACTCTTGGTTTAACACAGGCCGAAGCCGCTCGTATTTTTGGAGGTGGTCCAGTTGCCTTTTCAAAATACGAAGCTGATGACGTAACTCAATCTGAGGCAATGGATAAGCTATTGCGAGTTGCGCATGATGTACCGGCAGCCTTTGAGTACTTAAATCATACTCATACATACAAAGAAGCACGTATTCGCCCTGTGCCAATCCATGATTGGAGTTGGACCTCTTTCACTCAATCGGTAGTTAGCAGTGAAAGATCCCGTCAAAATGTGACAGTTATTAGCTCTAATATGCTTAAAGGCGGTCAAGGTTATACGCATTTGCAGGCAGTTGGTTAAATGAATAAAGATACTTTACAAAAAGCGATTGAAAACTTACAAGTTCAAGATCTTTATGTGCGTAATCTGAATGCACAGTGTAGTGATGGCTTTGATCCAAAGCACTCTAATCTAGATGGCTGCATCATTCAGAGTAAGCACTTAGTTACAAAGTCTGAAACAATTCAAAATGACGATGGTGATTTATTATTTCGTGTGTTTGTCGAAGTAGGTGTAAAGTGGGTCAAAGATGAAAGCGAAGATGCTGACATGCTAGCTTTAATAGAAAGTGAATTTGTCGCGGAATACCTATTGAGAGCAGAAATAGGCCAAGAGTGCCTAGACGAGTTTGCGCTTAATAATGTTAGTTATCATGTCTGGCCTTACTGGAGGGAGCTACTTTCTGCTCAGTGCGAACGAATGAGATTACCTCGTATATTGCTGCCTATGATGCAAATAGCTCAAAACCAGGATGACTTAAAAAGTAATAAACAATAACCATATATAACACAAGTTTATGATACTACTACTGCTACTATTTATGTCCCAAAGCAGGTTATAAATCCTGCTATTCGAGTCAAGTTTATCTAGTTTTTCTAAGAAATGACTGAATGATTGGGTTTCATTTAAACTTAAGCACTCTGTATCTTGTGCATATGCGGCATTAAAAGAAACCCATAAAAAATAAACTGGCAGTCCAAATCTTGATTACATTGTTCTGATTTATCTAACCAGCTTAGTGCTCTGTGCACTCTTAAAGCTAACCCTTCAGGGAAGTTATCTCGTAGTTTACGTTGTTTCTCTTTTAGTTCTTTGTGTAGCATGTTTGCCCTTAAAATCCTTTTTAATAAGACAAACTTACTTCTTAATGATAACAAAATCTACTGTCAGTGTTTATTTGCATAGTCTCTTTGGAGTATTTTCTCATTTATCCAATCTTCAACTTCACTTTCCACCCAAGCCACAGAGTTGCCACCTAGCTCAACTTTCATAGGGAATCCACCAGCAGCCATAAAACGGTATACAGTTGCACGGCTTAGGCCTGTCATGTGTAAAACTTCTTTTAATTTGATTAAACGCATGGATTTTCTCCAGTTAGTTATTAGTACATAACTTTTCCGGAGTTCGTATTTTTTATGCCCTAAAACTAAAAATTTATAGCCATACATCATTTACTTGCATTCACCACAATGGAGACAAAAAATGCAAGAGAAAAAACCTTTGTATGAGTTTTAGCATCCTGTAGATGATGAACAAATTCTTGATGGAGCATTGTTATAGCTTTTTTGTATTGCGAGTATGTCATTAAGGCGAATAAGTTTGTTTTACGCACTGTCTCGAAACCTTGTTTTAAACCTATGGCATAATCTTGTACTTCTTTAGTGGCGGGGTTGGTGACCGCTTCTTCAAACAGGTTCGCTTTTTAGAGCTCATCGTGTGTAGCTATTATGTTTTCCACTTCAGAGCTGCCTTTTGCTTCTTGTAGAGCAAGTGTGTTTATTAATATAGCTTCATTAGGTATGCTGGCGGCAACGCCTTTTAACTCAAGTAAATGGCGATGGACAGTGTCGTTTTTTTGAAACAGCGCGGGTTTCCCCACTGTTCAATATTCGCAAGCGGTAACAGTTCTATAGTGGTCGACATATATAAATTTTATCCTTTTTTATACATGTCCCTGTTGTTATGTATAGTAATTCCATTTATTTATATACGTTACTTTATGCGCTCTTAATGGGCCAAACTATGATTAGTGTGTTTTACAAAAATACATAGAGAAAATTAAATTTACACTCTTTCCCCCCCACCACAGCGCCAATTTTGTTTGGCATTATTCTCTCCGTTGTTAGGAGCACCTAACAATAAACCTATTTTGGAGAAATATAATGACGAAGAAAGAAACCCCAATGACTACCGATGCTTTGGCCCGTATTCAAAGAAATGAAGCTAAGCAAAATGGTGGCGGCGTTGATTCTAATGGTTTTGCTGCTCGCGCAGCTAGAGCCGCAAACAAAAACCAACAAGGGAAAAAATAAAATGGCCCAACATGATGATGACAACCGTTCACAGCAGCTAAACCCTGAGCATGACGCTTATTGGCAAAGCCGAGGTGAAGATGAGCGCCCTGAAGACTGGGAAGAGCGCTTAGACGATTAATTGCAAAAGCTAAGGCCGTCTAATTTTGAAGTTAGATGGCCGAATTCTCGCGTTCTGAATAGTACTTAAAGTAAGCAGGGTATTGCCCAATAATCTCATTGAAAATAGGAATAAGTTTTTCGCTTTCAGTTTGTTCAAAACATACTTGTATTTTTGTGTCTATCCCTCGACTAATCCTGAAGTACACAAGTAATGCTGAAGAATCTAAATCACATAATTTCTCGCAAATTGCACTTACAAACCTTTCTAACTTTAGAAAAGAAGGTAAGTTCTTCCCGTTGCGCCAATCTTTTAGTTGTTTGTATTGTCTATCTTTCAGGGGCTCGTAACTTTCAGGGGCATTTAATTGAGAGTTTTCAATAGGTATATAGCTTGCCAGCTGCCTCCAGCTAATTGGTTTAATTTTCGATGATATAAATTTTTTTAGCTCTATAAGTGCAGCATCGAAACAGCTGTTAACTTCGTCAGATTCAATCAATGTATTCAGTACTCCAGTAAAGAAACTTGAGTATTGCTTATCTTTACAGGTTTCATCTAACCTCTCGTAGTAGAATTGAAGACCTATTTCATAGTTGGCAATTGCAGATAAGTAGAAATCAAATGTTAAATAGTAAGATGCTCCTGCAATAGCTAATACTTCATCGAATGTATAGTTTTCTCTTCTTTTATCTGACTTAAAAAACTCATCTAGAACTTCGAGCTGTCTGGATGGCACTAAGCTTTGTGCATGCCAATGTGTTTTTTGTAATAGCCAAATATCCTTAGGATCATTCTTATTAATAACTTCTGATTTTGCCTTTCTATGAATTTCACTCATTAGTAAGTAGTCAGCATTAGAACGTTCTTCAAGCCAGTCCATTAATACGTTTAATTCATTATCGTTTTTATTAGCCCTAAGGCTGAATTTATAACTATCAACACACGAATAGAAATGGCTTGCATTTGAGCCAACTACTACAGCTTTATAATTTTTCTTGAGAAGTTTGGGGTTAAAAATGTGGACAATACTAGGTGACAAGGACAAAAACCAATTTTCAATTTTTTTGAAGGTAGGCTTCCCTATGCCTTTAGTTGATAAAGTCGAAATAGAACTTTTACTTACTGGGAGTTTAGCTTCATAAAATGACTGAGCATAATCAATAATACCTCGAAAGTTATTTGGGAGATGTAATAAATAAGCTACTTCATCATATGATGGGAGGTAAGCACTTTTAAAGTTAATTATTTTAAAAACATATTTGTTACCTTCATTAGGTTTGAGCATATTAGTCCTTTATTTCGCCATGAAAGTTAACTTCAGAGCTTTACTCACTTAATATAAATATTCAATAAACTTTCGATGAATTCAAACCCTTTTTACATGAACAAACTTCTTTTCAACTTCGCTCATAGGTGGTGGAAATAAGGCCTGTGAGTATTAATTGTATATTTGTGGAAAGATAGATGTTTTGAATCATGATGCTTGTAGTAAGAATTAAGTGCTGATTGAACAATAATGAAACGATCTGCGCTGTAGAGTTCTAAAATAAGATATCTAAAGCTCTCCAAAGCTTCTCGGGATTCTTCTATTAGCATCTTGAAATCATCTAAATTAATCACCTCTTAATCTACAAGAACGCACAGTTCAATAAAACCTTGCTGTGATTGTGCTAATAAATCCTCGTCAATTTCTTTAGTGAGATACCAAACATACCCATCTCTTAATGCGTTAGTTTTTATGCAAGCTTGCCTTCAATTGTTTTAGCTCTGTAGGTCGTCCGCCATGAAGTTTCCATATATCCGTGTTCTTGTTTATTAAGGACACTTTGGTGGCTGGCTCTTTCAACAAAACTATTAAACTCACTCATTAGTGAATCATAATTATTTTTAGAATTAATATTATATATCAGGAGAGAAAGCTATCGCGTTGTTTTTTTAATCGCTCTCGTGGTTAATTAACGCCTGATGTAAATCCAATGAATTTGATATCAAGAATAGGACATAGATCAAAAAAAACCGCCTACAAAATGATGAGGCGGTTTTTAGTTGGGATCTAATTTGTGTAATTCTTGGCGCTTTTAATTGTTTTATTGAATTCACTAAGGAGTGAGCCATAATCTATTTCAGTTTTAATATTGTACTTTTCACTAAGGTTATTTAGCTCGCTCATAGTAAGCGTAGCAGATGATGAGAAATTAGGCTTTGCAACTACATAACTTTCATCAATAAGCATTACCCCTTTGAGCTGATGGAGCTTAATATAACGCTCGATATAAGATGCCAGCTCTGCAGGTGTAGCCCCCTCTGATGTAATGCGCTTTGAAATTTCTTCTGGATTAAACGTTTGAACTTTCGCATAACCTGCAATTAAATCAGTTACTTCAATCATCGATTTTTCGCTTACTGCTTTTGTGTAAGATACACTAGCAAAAAATGCTAAGGCTGACATTACTAGGCTTATAAGAATCATTTTTATATAGTCATTCATTGTTTAATCACCTAATTTTAGTTTAGTGCCAGATAGCACAGCGAATGTAATTGAACGTCCCGGTGATATCTCAATTACTGGGTGAATCTGTTCTGCTAAAGCGATGTAGTATTCAGCTAGTCTATCCATAGCATCAGCTGAGCCTTGGAACACACCAGCAGAAGCAACGGAGCCTAAGTCTACTGATTCCCATACCGCTCTATCACCACCAGACGTATTGATTGATGTAGTTCGTTGAGGAGCAACAGCTTCAGAAATGCCACTCATAAATCCAGCTGCCATAGAGCCTGCTAAGAGGTTGCCATTTTTGCTTACAAGTCTGCCAGCTATACCAAGTTTGCCATCAAAGTCAGAAACTGCATTCGCTTGAATCGCGCTTTCAACACTCTTACCGTCATTACGTACACATGTAATTGATTGTGCGCGGATATGCGCTCTTTCGCTTGATAAATCCCCGATTGCTTGGCCAATAACGTGACACTCGCGAATATCTAAAGTGAAATGGTTAGGTAAGATAGCTTCTTTTTTAACTCGGATAACAACCGGCATAGGAGAAGATTTGGCTGCAAGCTGTGTTGGAGCATCCAAACCAGTAAGTAAAACACCAGAGAAGAATGAGCCTGCAGGCAAATAAACAACGCCTTCGTCAGAATCAATTAGTCCACCTTCATTTGGATCGCTTTTCTTTTGGACCTCTTTTTCAGGTTTTAGACTTTGCTGTGTGATCAACAAATCTTTTTGCTGCTTTTCTTCAACAACACCCGAACTCTTAATACTTCGAACGCTGCGTTGGGTAATAGTTCTAATTACACGGCCTTCGATGTATGGTTTTGCAGTAACAAGCTGAGTAGGGGTTCTGTCAAAGACCCTCTCATCGTACTGTTGTGGTGCATCAGCTATAGCTTGTTGCCCTTGCTCTGCACCAGAGTATGAAGTGTTGTAATTTGAGCGTGAGCCACCATTTGATTGTCTATTATGTTGGGTGTTTGCATATGCTCTATCGCGCACTTCCAGTTGGCGCTCGTAATCTTTCAATTTTAGCGTCAGGTCATCAATGCTTTGCTGCTGTTGCTGAACCATCTCAAGTACACGCTCTTTTTCTGTATATACTTCACGCTCTTTTCTGCGAATTGAGTCTACAGACTTGTCATAGATTTCGTCGAATTCGTTTTTATCGATGTTAGCAATGCTTTCTGAATCAAATAGCCCGCGTACTTTACCCTTTCCATCAAGGCGATCTTCAGCTTGTCTAGCTGCAATTCTGTCCTGCAGACTGGTTTTATTATCACTAGAAGACATCGACTTATAACCAAAGAACGCAATAGGAATAATCACCAGTATTGCTGCAAACTTTCTAACTTTGGGATTTTCCCATTGTTTTTTAATGCTCATTTCCACCAGCCTTAGTTGATTACACGAGGACGTTTAGAGTTAGTGTTAACAATGCTTTCGCGCAATTTGGCTCGCAGGATATAAACTTCTGTTGCTTCGCCAGGTTGCAGTAGTGATTTGTTGTAAATGGCAACGGCCATAACATCACGTGACTCGCACATTTGTTCACGAATTGTATAGGGGCGTGTAGTTGTATTTTGGATTCTGACTACATCAACAACTTCTCTTGGACCGACAATTCGCTGTAGTACTTGCTGACTAATGGTTAAGCCGCAAGGTTGGTGCATCGCTTTTGATACATCATGAGAAAGTGAAAACCCTTGTGGTATTTCACCTTTACCAACAGGTTTTAGAATTTGCTTAATACGCGCTACTCGATCTGTTTCAACATTTGCAACGTGGCCTTCAGTTAAAGACGCTTCAGCTAATGTTTCTTGCTCTTTTATTTCCGCTCTGTGATTTGCGCCCTTGTACTGCATCGTTTTTGAAAGATTCACATCGACATTTACAACAACCGGCATCGCTTCCATTGGTACCAATGTAAGATTAATCATTGACTCTGGAACACCTTCTTCAAACAACATTAAAGCAACAGGCTTAAGTGAGTTTAAAGTGATGTATAAACGGCCATCTTCTAATTCAATGACTGATTCTTCGTCGTGGGTTCTAGCGGCAACCATCTTAAAATTAGTTATGATAGGATTCGTCAAGCCGACAGCTACAGGTACAGCGATATTAGCGCCCGGTTCAAGATTGCTAAGGTTTTGGGTTGGCTTGTATTTTGATTTAACGATATCTAGGAATGAGTACCCATTACCTGAACGAATTGACTGTGCAGTTTGTGGCTGCTGGTACTGGTCAAAATCAGCTTCATTCATCATTCCGTTTGGTTTTACGTTATCGGCAATTTGATTGATTTCATCTTGAGGGGAGACTGTTTTCATTACAGGCTCGCTTCGACTATCTAATTTAATACCGTTTTTTGCCGCTTCGAATATAGCTTGCTTTGTAACCGGAATTGGTTGTTCATTTACTACCTCTGTTGGTAGCTTGAATGTATCGCTTGGATTTTCAGTTGCATCATTAGCGAAGGTGAATGTACTAGACGCACAACCAATGGCTAAAAGTATTGATTTCATTTTCATCTAGTTGCTCTCCTGTTGTTCTTTCACTTTCAGATCTTTTGCAGCTTCTAGCACCCCTATCTCTAGTTCACTGTCATAATAAGGTTGCGACTCTAAAGCTCCCGGTTCAGCATCGCCACGCGCTTCCATCGCTTGTTTTCGCTTTCTTGGGGTGCCCGGATATTGATCTAAGTGGGTGATTTTAGGTCTTCCATTTCTAGCAGTGATCTTAAATTCGTAGCTCCACTTCGTATCTGCTTTAGGTTCTCCACCAATAAAAGTGATCTTTTGGCCCCAAATGGTGATTAAATCAGTTTCAGGCTCATGAATTAGGTCGTCGGCAATAAAAACTTGTCGTATATCACGCATTTTTATCATTTCAGCTTGCTTATCTAGCATTGGCTCGATTTCAACTTGTAGTTGTGGAGATAACATTTTCATCATTATCTTTTTTACAAAATCGATGTTTTGCGAGTTAATGTTGCCTATTAGAGTAGATACGCTGTAGGCCCATGCTTGTTGGTAATTCTGGTTAGCTTTATCGCCTTGAATTGTAAGCTCACCAAAGTAATTCTGTTCTGGGATAACAACGACTTCACTGTCTTTGAAAAACAGTGTTAAAGCGCTTAGAGCAACTGTAATGGATAAAAATAGGTTAGCTACTCGGCTTATGTTGTTAGATGCAACCATCGATTTGAAGCTTCGAACTGAAGCGGATTTATCATCAAGCATTTTCTTGCCTTAGCGGTGGTATGTACGTTTAACTGGATCTGCAATTGATTTGCTTTGATTGGTTAAGATGAACCCATAAGACCAAAGCTTGTGTTTAACATAGGCTTTAGGGAATCGGCCTTTAACCTTTTGAGAGATATAAATGTATGCCATGGCTAGGCATACAAGGATAAAGGTCTGTTTTGTCACCATGCCAATCGCTACTGCGGCCATCAACGGTATTACTTGTTCTTTAGTAAATACAAACAAGATTAATAGCGGTTGGTTGATGTGGGTCTTGCAGCGGTAGCGATTGGGCGTTTCCATGGTTTAAAGCACTCCAACTGAAGCAGTTAGGAAGTACTCAACAGCATCTTGTGCATTTGCAAATAGCAGTGCGATAAGGAATGCACCCACACAAGTAGCATAGTTCTGCTTCATAATGCCTTGGAAAGCAGCAAAGCCAAATGTGAAAATTGAAATGATGATGCCAGGTGCGCCGGTTAACCAGCCAACTACTTCATTGTAAACTCCGTATAGGAAGTCACCAGAAGTTGGGGCCGCAGCCATTACGCCTTGTGAAATTAATAGAGCTAAAGAGATTACCATCAGTGCGATGGTCGCTTTTTTAGCTGTAGACATTTTTTTAGTGATTGTTGGTGCTTCAACAACGTGTGATTGGTTGGTTAGTTCCATTTTTAAACCTCTTAAGAGTTAATGTTCAACGTTAAAGTCGAATTAATCTTAAACTCTTAAAAACAGCATAAAGCCGGATTTTTATTTAAATTTGAATAAAAATTGGGGAATTAGATATTTGGGTGATAATTAATTCAATGGCGCTCTGTGTATTCGCTTATGTGTACTTGCCAGTTAAAGCTATTTAGGCTCATTAACTAGACAATTACAGGTTATTTGAGAGTATTAAATTATAAGAATGAAATTAGGGATAAATTAATGGTTGGTGTAGATATTAATCGTCTATTTGCAGAAGTGACGCAGGATGAGTTGAATAACGATGATGCTTATCTATTACCGGATGGCCGGTACGACGCTAAATCTTGGGCAGAGCTAGATGATTGTCAATGCGTGGTTATCCTTGGCGAAGGGAAGAGCGGCAAAACATTTGAGTTTCAAAAGCAAGATGCTCTCTTAAAAGAACAAAACAAGTACTCATTCTTTGTAGCCTTAGAGCAATTACAGGATTCTGATTTATTAGATGTCATTACAGAAAATGAAGAGCTACGTTTCGAAGAGTGGCAAAATAGTTCAGATCAAGAAGCTTACTTTTTTTTAGATGCTGTTGATGAGTTAAAACTTAGGAATGGAAGTCTACGTCGTGCTCTTAAAAATATAAAAAAAGCAATTGGCATAGCGGCACTACCTCAAGCAAAGTTTTATATTTCATGTAGGCCCAATGATTGGAAAGATGAGATCGATATGGTTGCACTCAGAACGCTGGTGGCCAATCGAAATTCGGATGAAGAAGAAACAGAAGAGTTTGTAGATGGGGAAGAAGAACTAATAAAATTAATTTCAAATGAAAATTCCACCAGCACGCAAGAATACAGTGATGAAGCTAGTAGTGAAGATACGATTAAAATCTACTCATTGTTATCCTTCAACAACGGCGACATAGTGCGATTTGCCAATAGTTATGCCCCCGAACACTACGAAGAGTTTATAAATTATTTAAATGAAAAAGAACTGTGGCACTTATATCGCTTGCCTTATGAAATTTTGTCAGCTTTGGACCAGTTATTAACTGATGGGAAGTTAGGTGACTTACAGGAACAACTTGATAATGGTATTTCGCAAAAGTTGAAAGAGCGTTTATTACTCCGAGGGGGATTGCTTAGTGAAACAAGGGCGTTGGAAGCCGTAGAGCGTATAGCCTTTGCGCTGTTTATGATGCAAAGGCGATCTATAAGCTTAGAAGCTACGCCAGGTAAACCTCACTTAGTGAGTATCAGTGAGATCCTAACTGATTTTAGTCCTTATGAATTAGCTGAGCTAATTAGAAAACCAATATTCACTATTACGGGAGTTAAGCAATATAGGTTTCATCATCGCGCTTCGCAGGAGTATCTAGCAGCGAAGCAGCTCAAAAAGCTTAAAGAAAACGGTCTAAAAACGAACGATTTGTTTAATTTTCTGTTTGCTGAAATTGGTGGTGAAAAAGTTTTAATACCTAGTATGGAGCCTATTACTGCTTGGATGGCCTTATGGAATAGAGACATTTTTAATGAAGTAAAGACGCGCTCCCCAGCGTTAATGTTCAGACAGGGCATGCCTGCCTTATTAAATATTGAACAACGTGCAGAGCTAATCCGTTGCTTTGTTAATAAGTATTCTCAAAACTCTGGCTGGTCAGGTGTTGGTATTGGGCAGCGAGAGCTTCAAAAAATTGCATCTCCAGAGTTGTCTGGCGTAATCAGGGAATGTTGGGATGAAGCATATCAAGGCTATGAAACCCGCGAACTTCTGATTGAATTGATCTATTTTACACCATTAGTTGATTGCACCGATTTAGCTAGACAGGCTCTTCACGATTGTGATCTGAATATGGCACATAGAGTTTATGCTGCTTGGACTATTCTAGAGTTTGGTAGTGTCGAAGATAAGAAAGAACTCGGGAAAATTGTGCTTAGCGACGAATGGCCGCAAAGACTTAGACGCCAATTAATATCTAAATTATTACCTGAATCAATTACCTTGGATGAGTTTATAGCCTTGGCACAAGAGTTAGAAGAAGTATCTAATAATGTGCATGGGTTAGGTTATGAGCTGTATAAATGTGTAGAGTCAAAAGCAATAGATTTGAAGTCGGTGGCAACTATTCGAGATAGTTTTGCCCAAATAATTTGGGAGAATAGAACTGAGGAATCACGCATATTTCGAGCGGATTCAAAATATCAGCACTTTGCTGATGCTGTTTACTGCTCCTGTTCAAAAACGGTTCCGTATTCGAAGGAAGAGTTTGAAGACTGGGCATGGTCACTGGCGGTAGCCTTTCACTTTTCAGAGTATCAAGAAAGTATTATTGCTAGGGATGAAGTCGAAGAGTTAAAAGGCATTCTTAAAACATCACCTGTACATAGAAAGGCATATTATTGGGCTTGTCTTAAGTTAGTTAAAGCGCTTGAAGGTGAAAAAGACCTTCTGATTAGTGATTATCATATCGATCACACTAATTTACTTAAGCCATATGGCGAAAATGATATTCCTTGGGTTTTAGATGCATTCAAAAACAGCAAGTCAAAAGATAAAAAGGCAGCTGCTTTATTTAGATTACTGCAGTTAGTAACTACTCAGAAACTACCAAAGCTTGAAGATACATTAAAAGAACTCATTTCTGAAGATTGTGAATATTACCCATATTTACACAGTAAATTATATCCAGTTCCAATCGAGCCTGATGAATATGAACGTGAAATAAAGCAGCGTCGGGAAGAAGCAAAAGTAAAAGAAGAAGAAAGAGTGAAAAGCTGGACTGAATGGAGAAAGCAAGTTCTAAACAGCCCGACTCTTGAATTAGATGAAGAGAAGTTTGAAAACACTTTTTTTAATATTTTTAAAATGCTGAGGCAATCTGAATCCAACCATATGAAATGGGGTTGTTGGGATTCGGAAGCAATAGAGCGAATATTTTCAAAAGATTTTTTAGATGCGATAAGGATTAAGCTATCTCAGTATTGGAAAAACACTGATATAAAGCTATTCAGTGAAAAGCCAGTAGAAGAAAAAAACACATACTCACATATTAGCTTAATGTCATTATCAGCTGTAAAGTGCTCAGCTGAAACGGAAGGTTGGGAAAACCAATTATCACATGATGAGGCTGTGAAAGCTGTTCGCATTTCACTACTTGAATTGAACGGCTTTGCAGACTATTTAACTAAATTGATAGCTGCTCAACCTGGCGCAGTAAAGGAAGCTCAAACTAAAGAAGTTATGTCACAATTAGATGGGTTCTCACAGATAAAAAGTGCCCCTCTATTTTCTAGAATGACTTACTCCCAATCTGAGTTGATCAAAAAAACTCTCATTGAAGCCGCTTTAAATCGAATCGAGGATATCAGAGCTATTTTATCTGAGGGCCCGAATACCGATATTAAGTATATTTTCCAGTTAGCATCAACGGTGACTGTTGGTGACTCAATGGATATTTTTGCAAGTTTATTGGAAGAGCACTTAAAAAATAGCGGTGTTGATAATGCTGATTTGGTCGAATGGGTAAAACTATTTGCGCACTTGGATATCATCGGGGCCAGTGAATTGATTATCAGGCTCACAGATGACTTATCGACGGATGATCTTCATCAAAGAGGAATATCTTTATTCGCTAATGTCTTTGGTGATCGCCATCATAGCTTACCCCCTACTTTTGAAGATATAGAAAAACATTTGAGGCTTGAAATCCTTAATAGTTTATTGAATCGCTGCTATGAGGTTGTAGATCCAAAGGATGACCATGTAAGGGAAGGGGGAAGTTATAGACCCGATATGAGAGATGATGCGGAATATGCGCGCAGCTATTTATTGCAGTGTATTTCAAAAATTGATGACATTCGTACTATTGAAATACTTAAAGGTATAGCAAAAATACCTCAGGCTAAGCATTTGGAGAGTAGGCTGAACCAAATGGCCATTGATGTAGCTGCCTCACTATCTGAACCTAAAACCCCAATGAATGTAAGAGCTTATAATGAGCTTATTGATAAAAACAAGTATATCCCTCGTGATAACGACGGGTTATTCAACGTAATGACTAGCCGATTAGATGACTTCGAACACCATCTACTTAACGATGAGTTTAGTATTATCGATACATTTAGGGAGGTAAGGGGTGAGCTAGAAGCGAGAAGGTTTATATCTGCTTACCTAGAAGCTAATAATCATGAGGCATATTCTGTAAGTCAAGAAGCTGTTGTTATAGGTGAAAAACGAACGGATATTAGGCTGCAAGCCACCAGCTTTAGTTGTTACGCTACTATTGAGTTGAAAATTGATGATAAGAGTAATAAATGGTCTGGCTCAGAATTAAAGAAAGCTTTAATTGACCAACTAATTGGGCAGTACCTTAATCATGAGCGGTGTTATGTCGGCTGTCTGCTGATAATGATGAGAGAAACCCGTAAATGGAAGCACCCTGAAACAGGCGATATGATGACATTAGCCCAAACGGTTGAGTGGCTACAAAGTGAAGCTGACGAAATCATGAAGGATAGAACTGAACTTCGTGTAGTTGTGAAAGGTATAGATTACTCAAATACAGCAAATGAGCCGCGTTCCTAAGTTGGCAATATAATTTCAGAGATTAGCTGGCCAATTATGGCCAGCTTTTTTGTGCAGGTTTAATTTTGCTTGAACTATATATGCTTTTGTAGTGTTGCTATGTATCTAGATGTTAGGAATGATGCAAATAATAAAGCAATAAAAGGTATGTATGCCCCAGCTGTAGGGTAAAAGTTGGGTAGGGCGAAATAGACAATGACACCTACTAAAATACTTTTGATTAGCTTCTTAATAACTAACATACGAGTCTTTGTTTTGTTACCGAATGTATAAGCCCTAATTCTCCAGCTATAAACACCAATAACTAGTTGTGCAAGTGCGAATGGCACTAAAATATAAAGCCAAATCATTAAAAGGTTTGCTCTGTGTAAGATTTGGTATGTAAGCGTTTGTATGTTGTTTGTTACTCTTTTCACTAAAGGCAAAAGTTTTGCTGTTAGCCTGGCTAAAGGGTTTTTATCGTCTGTATCTCGATTTACTTTGTCTAAGAAATACTGCTTAAATCCTGACCTCACAATGATTGTGTTGTAGTGCCTATACGATGCATCTGTAAGGTTAAGCCAATTTTTTTCACCGATGGCCTTGTAGCTCGCTTTAACTTCATTTTCTAGCATTCTGTTAAAGCTGGTGGGGTTTAAAGCAAGAACCTGTGCTGCCAACGCAAATAGAATAAAGATGAATAACTTTGAGTATTCTTTTTTTCTATTTTGCTCTCCAGACTTATCCTTATATAGGTCTTCGCTGTCATTCTCATAAATCATGACGAAAACGCCTCCTTAAATGTAAGGATTTTACTTTCATCAAAATTAGGAATGCCGAAATAGAACAGGTGTGAACGCTTCACAATCTTGCTCAGTAGAAAGTGTTGTATCATCAGTAATGAATCTTGATTTAACTCTTTTTCAATCAAGTTTGGTTTAGCGCGTATTGCTGAGTTCTTGTGCGTGATTAGAAACTGGCTGATTGTCTCTAAGAGTGGGTCCCATACTGCAATACACGAGCCTAACCCCCCTGTGTAGACCATAACATCGAGTACGGCTGTAAGTTCACTTGTAACCGTGAAGAGAAAGGCTTTAAAAAACTCTGCTCGGCTCAGATGTGAACTATGTACAAGAGAGTGCTGACCAGCTTTGTTAATGATGTGATTAAATAGATCTACATCTTGTTGTGGATGCTTCAATTCATCCCCAATAAAATCTAACAAATATCGAAGTGTTTCTTCCACAGCAGGTGCTTTCTTATAGATGACCGAGTATATGTGCTTGTTATCTTCTGAAAGTGAATTATTCACATTGCTTTTTTTGTAGCATCTACGTTGGATTTTATATACTTTTTCTCTGCTCATCGTTGTATTACCGGTACTTTAGCTTTGATTGTTCTGCCGTCAGCAAGTCGTGCTACATATTGTAAAATAGGTAGCGAACCAAGTAGGCTTTCGTTAAATGCTTTGTCGTTTTGTTGTGTAAGCCTCTCAGCGTATGAAGAACCAAAGTCAGTCATGTCATTTGTGTTCCCTGAACTTTGACCTAAAGTGATTTGTTGGCTGGTTATTGGTACTTCACCAAATTGGCTGGAAGCATATTCTTGAGTTGATGTGTCGTTTGCTCTCATAGAGAAGAAGTTGTTGCACAGACCTAATACACGGTTTGCAGTAGCTGGGTCTGTTTTAGCTTCAATATCAGCTTTAGTTTGGGTTGCAATAAACATTTGCATGAATGCTGCACGACCTTGGGCTAATAAATTCAAAAGAGCATCATTCCCAGCAATCGCTGCATGTACTTCATCCACAAACACCGCTACTCGACGGCCTCTCCCTTCTGAGAAGTTGTATCGTGAACCTGCTACAGCAGCAATGTCAGCTAAAACAAGTTTGCTCAAATAACCCGCTGTCTTTGTGTCGCTGAGAGAGTCAAGCGCCATGTAAAGTAGTCCTCCATTTTCAACGATGTCTGAAGTGTCTACATAACGACTGTCTTTCTCTCTTATTTTCCCTGATTTCTTTGATACACCTTCAATGTGATTTGATGTGTAATCTGTAGTTTCACTTTCAGCTGTTTCGTATCTAGTATCCTCATCACGAGCATCTAAGCTTTCTGCTATCGCCTCTTCTGGTGATATAAGCTCATCCATAGGTGTAGATGTAAGGACGCTAAAAATAGGAAGTAAATTAGCTGTCATCTTTTGCATATGCTCGGCGTTGTGCGTAAGCAACTGAATTATGCCATCCACTTCTGGTGATTGATGTTGTTGAGATATAACTTGTTGATAGTAATTTAGCATTTGCTCTAAACGAGTTTTCCCGAAAGAGCTTATTTTGGCGCTAAGTTGAGTCACCCAATCTTCCCCTAAGCATTTAGCGTAGTGTCTTTCAAGGCACTTTTGAGTTAAGGCGGTTTTACCAGTTGTCACATAACGAGCAATTGATTTGATTTGTGGTTGTATGCCCGCATAAAGCATCGCGTTAACTGTTGAGTTTATGACGTTCCAGTTGAATCGAATGAAGCTATCTTCTTTACCCGAATCAACCATAATGGATGCGATACGCTCAGCTATCTCAGTCGGTCTATTCCAGTTTTTAATCGGATCTATTGTGCAAGATGTAGATGGTTTAGAAGGGTGAAAGTAGTGGAAGTGCTCGCCCTTACCAAAATGTTCCATTTCCGCTTGTAGGGCTTTGCGCCACGATGAGTCGTTTTTTGGGTCTAATACAATGACGGTATAGCCTTTGTGGATCATCGCGAGGCTAAGCAAAATGAACATTGTTGTTTTACCGGTACCAACATTGCCCATAATCATAGAGTGGCCAAAGAACGTTTCAGCATCTACGTATTGCCTTTCGGCATCCCCGACACCATCAATCCATGGCTTACCGCCAAGCTTTAACGTTTCTTTACGCCATTTTTTAACGAATGGTTTAAGAAATAGTGGAAGCTTCACTTCTTGTTTGTCAGAGTATAATCCTTGTATTTGATATGAACGATTTGCATGCTCCACGCCCCATTCAAATCCATTTCCAATGAATATCTTGTTATTTCCCTTCTTTTTGTTGTTTGGATTTAGAATATTCTCTTTAGCCATGTGCTCTTGACGTATTGCTTTTATATCCTCGAATTCAATCTTGTTGAAGAAGATTTTGCACTGGCGTTTGACTAGTGGAATTGCCTTTAGAGTGTAGTGTCCACATTGAGCGGTGAGTATTGTAGTGATTCCAAAACCCACCATACCGATATGGCCTTGACTCTCAATAACGCTTGAAGTAAAGGTTACAACACCAGCGGCTAAAGAGGCGTAAGCCTTATTTAACTCATATACAGGGCGGTATAAATTTTCGTGGAATAATGGGTTACTACGTTCCTGCGTCATGTTTCACCTTAATATGTATGTCATTCTTATCTTGTACGATTGAACTCGACAAGATATTTGTTTCGCTGGCTTTGCTGTTTGTGACGGCATTAACAAGAGTTTTCTTATCTCTTATAGGTGCAATTAAAAAGCCGTCTCTTAACTCAACTTTTTCGTGAATAATGTTTCCAAATAATAATTCAGCAGTCTTAGGGGTTAAGCCAATAGCAAGCAGAGATTCAATATCTAACTTTGCTTTCTGAGATGTATTATCAGCCGCGGTTACATCTGAACTATCCTGATTTTCATTTGATTTCGGCTTTTTTTCAGCTTTTTGGTTTTGACTTGATTCAAGCGACTTCGCTTTAACGTATTTACGCTTATTGATGATGAAGTAACGAATTAATGCTGGTGGCTTTCTTTCGATAAGCCCCGCTTTTTCAAGTTCGTTTTCTAGATTGTCGTCAAGGTTGTCTTTCCATTTATCATCAACAAGGTAGTAGTTTTGACCATCGATTAAAATAGGTTCTAAGGTCTTTATGAACTCAATGGCTTTGGTCGTTGAAGTCACCTTAATACCACTTTTAGGTTTTGGGGCTGCTTTTTTATGTGTTGTTTCGTTATTTTGCTTTTCCGGTACCTTTGCGCTTTGTTGGTTGGTTGGAGCAAATAGCTCACCATTAGTATTCTTTGGTTTTTCCTTTTTAGGTTTATCTTTGTTCGGGCTATCCTTTTGAGCTGCTTTTGCTTTTCCAGATGGATTGTTAGGCTTAATGGACTCTTCCGCAGTAGCTTCTCCTTTGGCTTTACTGGTATTAGGCTTGCCGTTTTTTTGCGGACTTTTTGTTGCCGAATGCTCAACTTTCATTTCTAGAGAATCACTATTAGCTTTTAAGTGAGCCGCAGCCTCATGAGCAATAACATTTTCTTCGCTTATGTATCGGTAACCCTCACTTGAGTAGATGACTGCGTTTAGCCCCATGTCGAGTTTTAATAGCCCGTAACGGTTTGGTGGAATAACTTCACCTTTAAGCAAAAATAAAGGCCACTCCAGACGAATAACGCCAATACCGCCCTTAAGATTTTTACTGATGAGTAAATCAATACCCTCAGACAGGTTAGTAACAGTTTCAAAAAAGAGCGCGTAATCAGTTTTTTCTTGCTTACGAAGAATGCCCCTATCCATCATTTTTTCACGCAAAAGACTTGGGTTGTTAGGAACAGTTGGATCTGATTGATGCATTTCCTTTGCTAACTCATTGAAGCATTCAGGCCACCGAAGGTATATCTCGTTATCAATAGCAATAGCTTTACCTTCTTTTAGCCATACTTTAGCTTTATCTTGCATTAGCTTGAGGATTTTCTCGTGTAATGCTGACTTCCTTGCGCCAAGGTCATTGTCCCAAGTTGTTTGAATGTCTTTCGCAGTTGAAACATAGTCAGCTGAGCGAACAGCTCTCTGTAAATAGCCATCTATACCTTGATAGTTTGCAAGCGTGGTGCTTATATCTTCAAGCAAATTGCCAGGGCATGTGCCTATGTACCTCTTTGCATCAGGTGTGAGGATTTGTTGAAATATGGGTTGCGGAGAAACTTCATGCCCCTTATGAATTCTGTCTTTTCTCCATCTAATGCCAACTTTTGTTATTTTGTTTTTTTCTTTCCAACTAACAAGGTCCTCTATAATTGGAATCCAGATATTATTTGGATTGCTTTTATCGTAAATATCCATATCAGTTTGCATCTTCCCTGCGTCGTGCACTAAGCCGCAAAGCCATGCGGCGTACTGATATCTTTTTGTTCTTTGTCTCTCGATGTCTAGAGGGAATTCTTGAGGGAGGAATTGAGACTTTGCTTGCCTTAATGCCAAATCAGCTACTTGTAAACTATGTTCAATTAAGCCGAACTCTTTAGCATGGTGATAACCCTCAGAAGCAGGAAGGTTGCCACAATATCTAGCGTAGTTTTTAATCGTATCTATAAATAGACCCTGAAAGGTTAGGTTCTCTTTTTCCCAATCATGGCAATTTCCAAAACAGTAGCGAGTTTGAGCAATTAAATATTTATTATCATCAATGATCTGATTAACTAACTCTGGGCTATTCGAACTATCAAGATCTACATTGCACTTCTTTGCGTCATCTCTCATCAAGCGAGCGGCATTTTCACTTTGAACGATTAGATACTTTTTCTGAACTTTAAAAAAAAGCTTAATTAAAATAGTAAAAGGAATAAGTAAAAGCTTCATATTTCTCTCTGGAAAAATTAGGCGGTTTCCCGCCTAGTCATTTTAAGCTGCGTTAACTTTTGAGTTGCTTGGCTGTTCGGTTTCGTTCTTAGAGTCTGCAGAAGTGCTATCCAATGAAGTGGATTTTGAGTCAGTCTTTTTTTCTGTGTTTTTAATTGAAGCTTTGGCTTTAATTTCTTCATTTTGTTTTAAAATAAGGCTGTCATCTACATATAACTCTAGGCCACCTCGAATTAACGAAATTAGTTGGGTGGATTTAAATCGACCCCCACTTCTGTCTTTACCAGGTGATGTAGCATTGCTAATTTTTGCTACTAATTTTCGTAATAGACCAATCGCTCTATTGCTGTTTTCATGACGACCTAAATCTGTAACAAAACCGGTTAACCAAAGATTTTCTAATTCTGCGATTTCATTATCTAAAGTTTGAATTAAATTTAGTAACTTCCAAGTGACTGGATAGCAAACTGGTACGCTTGATTCATAAGAGCTTGGTGTCATAACTTCTGGTGATTCTTCTAAACCGGCATTTTCCATAAATGCTTCTTTTTGTTTTTGTATACTTTCGATTTCTTGGTTAAACCAATCAGCAAGCTCTGACTCCCAAGCGCTTACTTTCGAATAGAGTTCATTTTCTGTTGTGGTTAACATTAATAATGAACCAATGCGTTCATAAATATTTAATGTCCGGTCACCTTCGTTTTTCCAAAAGTTATGGATGGTGTGTGATTTGAACTGGATATTAGTAACAAATGTTTTATGGATTAGTTGGTCATTATTGATCATGATTTTCTTCCTCAGCTGGAGCGGTAAATAGTGTTTTAGAAAGTTTGCAGATCTGCTTTTTCAAACTAACTCTGGATGAATGCAACACTTCAAGTGACTCCCTTAATGGAGCAAGTTGCATTTCAGTTTCCCAATTAATTTTTGCGTGGCCATCCTCGCAATTTTTACTCAGTTGTTTTTCGGTATATCCTTTTTTTGTTGGTGGAATTTCTTTCCCCCAATGCCTATTAATTTTCTTGATAGGTGAGTACTCATGAGAAACCCAAGTGATGTAAAATTTTTCAGAGTTTTTTCGCTGCCTAACTTTTACTTGTAATGTCGATTTTTTAAAATCGCCCGACTCACCATGAATTTGATCTAAAAGAACTCTCCTTTTTTTGTGTTGATCACAAATATCTTGCGCACTTTCTACAATTGGTTTTTCAGCATCCTCGATAGCCTCTAAAACTAATTTCAGCACTTCTATTTCTGTAGACAGCATCTTTAACCCCGAACTTTAATTGAGACTTAATTATGCTTTGCAAAAAGATAGCTAAAGCCGAATTTTCAAACGTATATTCAAAAAAATTAGCCAAAGCACGTTTTTAAGTGTGGCGAACAGAAAGTTGAAGTGAATTAAACCTCAAGGGTGTAACTGGGAAATAAATCTAGAGCAATAAAAAGGCTTGCTCTATTTAGACGCAAATAAAAGTTTTCTGCGTTGCGAAACCCCCCTGTGTCAGGATAGTTGTCGCCTCAGTTTTTCATAGCATTAAACAGGAGGCGGAAGTTAGGTATGAGTGAGACATTATCCAGAAGAACATAAAAAGGCAGTGGTTAGTAAGTTGATTGAAAGC
>Ga0209349_1000069_pt1 | contig 57472 bp, 40 predicted proteins | sample ETNvirnome_2_130_FD_184067 | JGI IMG/M metagenome (GOLD analysis project Ga0209349, IMG submission 184067) | Marine viral communities from the Pacific Ocean - ETNP_2_130 (SPAdes) (version 2) | ecosystem: Environmental > Aquatic > Marine > Oceanic | place: Pacific Ocean | collected 2013-06-22
GCGTTTTTGCTGATGAGAATCCCGATCTGAAAGACTGTAGAGATTGCTCGACGTAAATCTCTTCTATCTTGTATTTCTTTTGAATATCGATCAGGCGCTCCTCAATCCATTGCGCTTTTCTAAAGAGGCTTGGGAAGTGGTTTTTGTTTCTTGTATCCCATGCAGTATTATAGACGATATTTCCGTCTTTGTCAACAACCGTCGCACCAGTTATGCTGGTGCTGACGTCTAATCCTAAAATCATTAAAAATCCAGTTTAAGCTTGAAGGTGAGATCCCGCTCTTCAGTTTTCTTAACAGGAGTAGCCATCTTTGCGATTCCTATAAGGTTTTTATTCTTGTCATATAGCCCAACTTTCGAAATAAAAGTTTGGGGAGCGTAACTTCCAGTAGGATCTACATATGGAGATTTTACCGTATTTTTAATAATTTGTTTATCACTTTCAATGTACGATATCGAACTTGAATAAAATGTGAGAGCAGCGCTGGCCGTGAGGTTAATGTATGTTGGATTGTTTGAATAATTCAGCTGAGCCTTGGGAGCGGACGCTAACATAGTAACAACTGGAACATAATTGACGCCTTCAAAAGTCAAGCCATAACTAGCAGAAGCCCGCGTATTCGCAATCTCTACATCCGCTGGAATTCCATCACCCGCGCCCACGGCATAATATAGCCACGAAGAGTTGGTGGCGGTATCGGTATCAGTATAATCTAGCTGAGGGGCGCTCCCCCACTCGCCCGGATAAAGCCCCCAGGCGCCAGTTAAAAACAAAAACCCTTCATTATATAAGGCGACCCCCGCTACATTTCCGGATCCGTTACTTCCGTATGGGCCCACTTGAATCAAGTTTCCATTATTATTTTCATCCCGAAGTTCTCCAATAAGAGTGCCCGTGATGTAGTATTTCAGATCAATCGACCCCCTCTTAATGGATGAGCCATAGAAAATAGAAGGAATGCTAATCAGATTTACAGCCTGCGCGCCTTTATCCCAATCGCCCACCGAAGAACTAAAGGCGTAGTGCTTACTGAGGGGGGTGTAATAGTTGAGGGTGTTTTGGAGTGCGTTAATGCGATTTGCTGAAGAACTTCGCTCCAAGTCATAGGCAAAAGATTCTCTAACAATACTGGCTGAGCGCGGGTAACTAGCGCTTAAGATGTCACCATACCCAAAGTCTGCGCCGAAACTCGTGGTAGATATGGTGGCAAACCTCTCTAAAGTGCCCCCCTTGGTAATAAACGGATAAATTAATCCATTATCAAAAACAGGATAATCTGAACCGCCCCCGATAAGCCTCCCGGTGCTGGAAGAAATACGATCGACGTTTAGCTCAAAAAGGTTTACATGGCCCGGGGGCACGTTGGGAACGCTTCCGGTGAAGGCGCCACTAATCTGCGACTGATTGTCGAGGAAAATAGAAGAGTTAAAAATAAAAAACTCTTTCTTAGGATGCGCCTTTATCCGGTTATAGAATATATCAGTTTCTTTGAACTTATAATATGGCATAACATAAGTAACTAGTTTATGTTAATAATCTAGACGCACTCTAAGAGTTAATTCGGTGGTGGGGTCCTTTTGAAGGGGCTCTGAGAGCTTTGCTGTGGCTAGCAATTCATTATCCGGGCTATATAGCCCAATGGTGGTAATATATGAAACAGGCGGGTCGGTAACACCCTCCTTAACGCGAATTTTGCTAGCAGTTAAATAACTTGGATTGGCGGAATAATTAAAGTCTCTATTCCCCGCGCGACAGAAATAAACAGTTGAGTTCAATTCAGTAGTGTTGTTGAAAGAAAGATCATACATTCTATGCCTGACGTTATTGCACGCTGCCGATATTTGAGAACTAGTTAAAACTGCACCGAACCATTCCCCGCCGCTGGTGAACGCCATATCGGTGGGGCCGGAGCCGGAAAGAAGTCCGCCACGAGCAGTCTCCTGAAACAGGGCGCCCGTAATAACTGCCACGCCGGCTTGATAAAATAAGAGGCCGGCCTTAATTGTTTTGGCTCCCCCGTCATTGTTAATCAGCTCGTCTCCTAGCGTGTTGGTGGCATATAGAATTCCGTACTCGCCGGCCGGAGAATTTACTTTAAATTCAGTTGCCGCGTCGGTATCCGCAACCTTGACCCGATCGGTCTGAAAGGGCGTAGTATACGAGGCGCTCATGCCGAACTCAAGGCTAAATGTTCCCTTTTTAACTTCATCCTTAGTCAACAATCGCGCGAAATTAACAAATACGCACTCCTTCAACTTGCTGCCGCCTGCCGAAATATCGCCGTCTTCGTCAAAAGGCTGAACCGACCCTGTATAGTCAAAGCCCATGAGAACTTGGGCCATCTCAGTATAAAGGTTGATCTTTTTTTCCTGCTGAGTGTTAGAGGTGCCAGACACAGCAGAGTCGGCCGCATAGCCAACAGTCAAATCAAAAATATGATTGGCAGAGGAGCTTAGATAAGGGTAGTCGTATACACTTTGAAACATCCCATGAGCATAATCCTTAATACTTGTTGCTGTATCCCCTTCAACATATGTTCCGGAAACGATAGACCCGGTAATGGGAATAGCTTCATGAAGAAGTGATCTTGTTGAAACAACGTCTTCGCTCTGTAATCTTTTAAACGTAGTAGCCATTTTTTATCCTTTTATGATGGTGATTTAACAAACCTAATTGGTAGGTCTAGCCTATACCCAGTAGTGACTCCGGTAATCCTAACTACTGAATCTAGAAATTTTACACTGCTTACGGTTCCGCCGGATTGTGCCGGGAGGGTGCTTATGGTGCTACCCAAGCGAGTAAATAAATATGTACTTGTCGCCAACTCTACAGACGACTTGACTTTAAATACTAGCCGAGTGCCGCGTGGGCCGCCGACAGCTGCCCGAATCTCGGGGTCTGTAATGTTTTCGAAGTAAGCCGGGTCCGTTGTGGTCGACAAGAAATATGTGGCGATATTATCGTCGTCCACAAACGAAACCGACGCACGGTTTCCGCTGGGGTCGATGATACTTCCAAATCGGTTATCAATCTCGATAGAATATTGGGTTTCCACCAAGTCTGCGTCTAAGGGATTACGATTTGAAATCTCCGTCGTGTTCAGCCCCTGATCAATTGTAATTGGTGCAGGATCGTTCTCAAAGCCACTGGCGCCGAAGAAGAAGCCCGTAGTGCTCATGTCCAAAGCGTTTGTGGTGTCGGGCCCTTGGGTATTTTCGTCAACTGCAACGAGGTAAGCGCCGCTATAAAGATCTTCTCGATTTTCCGTCGCCTGGGCTAGGCGCAGGACCGGGAGATATAAAAGGTTGGTTCGCCCAATTGAAATAAGTCGCGACTTAAAAAAGGTACTATTGTTAGTAAAAGCCTCCAAAACCGGAGTCTGCAAAATCTGAATGTCGTAATACGCGCTACCGCTGGGGTGGGCGCCGAGCGCGCTATTCGCATTACGATACAGGGTGTAATCAATCTCGTCATCGCCTAGCGCGAACTTGGTGATTCTAAAGCTACCATCACCCCTAGAAAGTCTCTCTCTGCCTAAATCTGTGAGCACCGCGTCGAGGATGATATCCCCCGAGTTATCCAAAAATGCCATATTAATACCTCTTTATAAATATAATTAGTGATTTTGCAATCATTTTTCCCATTTTTATTTAAATAGTAAACAGTAAAATTTATACTATTCGGCGGGGTGCCTTCGTTAAGAGGCCTCCTCCGAATCACTTCGCTGATCAGCATACTCCTTCTTGAACCGAATGTTTAAATCTATCTTTTTGCCCGAAAGTTTCGAAGTCAGACGAATCTTATATCGGTTTCCCCAAACACTTTCTGCTTGATATCCCAAAGCAATATTATTAGTAACTGGCGCAGAAGAGCCTGGAGGCTGCCCCTCAAGAGGCACCCCGTCCGGGGCAAATGTCTCTTCTATATTAAATAAGGTCTGGGGCGCCGTGGGCTTGATTTGCAAGAATCTTTTCATCTTCTTCAGGGGGGTCTTCCGCTCTTGAGCTGCGGCTGGATCCACCACCCTAACAACAGGGTATACGGCCCCCTCGTTATCAGTCAGCTCAACTTCATATATCTCTGAGGGGTGAGAGGGATGGCCATGGATGTCTAGCGACCTGATCATATAATAATATTTTTGGTTTGGAAGAATCTCGTCAACATAAGACGCCGCATCTGACCGTCGATAGCCAAGCAGCGGATCCTCTGTCGTAATAGTCTGTATCCGATGTCCGGAGAAATCTTGATAGTCAGTGGGCAAAGAATCTAAACGATATACCTCAAAGGCCCGGGCCGGGTCGTCGTTTTGATAGTTAACCCCAAAAAAGCCAGTTATCCGAGACATATATTCCGCTTCCGCGGCATTAAGAGAAACGGGTGGCGCGAACACTTGGCCAGCACCCGTTGTTAGGTTAAATAACAACTTATTGTTAACCCCCCGATAGGGAATAATATCCACATCAGGCCCGGTGCCCGGGCGGTCTAGAATGGTCCCTATGCCAAAACTCATGTCAGGCACTCGGGCCGTTTGTCCGGAATTGGTCACAAGAGTGTTCCAAGGCAGCTCGGACGCGATATAAGGCAGCTCTACCACCAAAACGGATGGCTCAGTGCGAACCAAAAGTTCGGCAAAAAACGGATTTTCGTCGGGCCGGTCGGGAAAGTACGTCCACCGGCGATGAGTCCAGAGGGCGGGAGACGAAGTGTCGGGCAACGGCGCTGTCGGGTCGTAGTCCGGAGACGAAGGGTCGGGCGGTGGGGGCGGGTCGAGGTCCGGAGCAAACACTGGATTATTAAGGAGAAAATCAGTAGGCTCGTCTCCGCCTGGTGGAATAGTGTAGTCCCCGGGCTCTCGAAAAGAAATGGGCATTTGAGGTCCCGGGTATCCAGGGGCAGTCCGATAAGGGGGGACGCACTCAGGGCACATCCATGACTCAGCTGGGCCGTAAGGCGCGGTGGGCCCTCCGGGGATTTCTGGAATCAACGGGCTGCTCGGGCCGAAGGTGCGTAGTCGCCCATACTGCCCGCGGGGCAAGCTTAATTCAAGAAAATTGTATTTAGAGCCAACAACTGCCCGGTATACTAGCACCTCATATTCATAAGTATTGTTATATCTAAGCTGAGTGTCCGCGTATTCGAACACATTAGTATATTTATTGTGCGGTATAAAAATGCTTTGGAGGCGCTCTCCGCGAGCATTCCCAATTCTCTCATATTTGTTAATTCTATAAAAAAGGTTAGTAGAAAAGGCCTCTTTGCCATTTAAAATTTCCGAATAAGCTCGAACATAGTTGGACGACAACTCTATCAAATTATTATTAATATTGTCCACAAATTCTGCTACAGTGGCACTAGCTTCGCCAAATAAAAGCGTTTCATCCGTATTGCCGGTGATATTAGAATCCCTTATAATTCCATCGGGAGCCTCTCCAGATTTTGCAGAAAGAGGAGACTTAAGTTGTACGAAACTCTGTGTGTAAAAAATGTCTGCGGCGCCGGCAGCGTCCGGGTTCTGCAATTCATCAAAAAGGGCACCTAAATCATAAACCCTTCTCTCGGTGCCGGATATTTTATTAGCAGCAATTGCAACATTTTCCGGGGATCCGAGATGAGCCGCGCGTTCGTGATTTTCCGCGAATGCCTTTGTGGATGTCGTATATGGAGGCATACTGGCGCCGGGGGGGGTCCCGCCGAGGTCGGAAAGACCAATGACACCGGCGACAAAATCATCATGATGATAAGCGCTCCATATCCTCTGCATAGAATTAAAGCTAATAAGTCCGTCGAGCAAAGTATCGTGCGCATCGAGCGCCATAGTGTCGGGAGGGTTAAAGGTGCCCCCCAGGGGGAAGAAAATTTCAGAATACATGGGAAACAAGATTTTAGATGAATTGTACTGTCTAGTCTGATATGCGCCGGCTAATGTAAAAAGAGCATTCGTGTACATACGCTTTAGTATCTCGACGCCAGCGCGCTGGGGCGCGGGGGCGGAGCCGGCGGCGTACAAAGAACGATAAGTTTGAGACCATTTGTCAAAATATTGTCCCTTGTCTTTCTCGCCGGCCTTCTCTTCGCGCGCTGAAGATAAAAGCTCTCTCCCAAATGAATCGTAGCGCTCCAGTCTTACGGTATCAGTGAACACGTCTGGAATGGCGCGGTTTAAGGTAACAAAATCATTGTATATTTCATCGGCCCGATGGCCAGGCTCCCCCAGCGAAGCGCCGGCGCCGGCTACGATGTCCAGAACCGACATGTCCATCCCAAGCATATATTGCACAAAGGTCAATCCTTGGGACCGGGCCTTTTCGAAATACATAGTATAAAGGTGGGGGTAAAGGGTGTGGGAACTGGGGTTAAGTCCCGCTATCAAGTTTTCATATTCATTAATGTAAAAATTATATTTAAATTTGGTTGTAGCCTTAAGCCTCTCATTGGGAGAAAGTAGCCACTCGACAGGTGTAAACGGCGACTCATAAGTGGTGGCGTGGTCATAATAATCTATAAAATGCCCCTTAAGATCGCCACCAAGATGTCGACCGTAATAAGTTTGCATGCACCAGTTTCTCCACATAGGCAAGTCAGGATAATGTGTTATGCTATCCCACACCGTCTCTTCGGCTCCTCCTAGGGGCAAAAGATTCTGATTTGCCTCAACGCGTACCCACTGATAAATACAGCCATGAGGTGCCGGAAACCACTCCGGGTTGGGATCCATCGTCGAGGCATATCCCGCGGGCCAAGGGCGAGCATGGTATCTGTCGCCTCGTTCCACTGTCGCCGGGCTTGTTAGCATCGGCCCTAGGGTGGTGTGGGAGCCGGGAGCGGCCACCAACAGATAATCCTCGTATTCATATTCAGGCCAAAAGTCCCGGTAATAAAAGGACTCTAGGGGGGCGTTAATGCGATTTTCATTCCACACCCAAGGTGCATCAGCGTCGGCGCCACCCAAGCTAGGCTCGGGTACCCAAACCGTGCCTAATCCGCGCCTAACAGGGTCGGAACCCTGTCGCAAAGTAGCAGGAGCCGCAGGGTTCCCGAAGGCAACGGCGGACTGGTAGTCCATCTGCACCGAAGAGTCCCACCCATCCGATGTATTCGCGAATTCAACAATAAAATTTCTTTTTAAAGTAGCCATTTAGTATCAATATCCTTGCGCGCCCGGGCCGGGGGATGAGGCCGAGCGAGGCGGGGAGGCGGCGCTAGAAGCGCCAGAAGCAGAGCGAACCCCCGAAATCCTTCCCCTTAGCCCCGTGGGTGCGCCGGGAATCTCCGAAGATAGATATTCTACGCCGCCCTGTATAGTGGCCCTTTGGGTCTCTAGGTTAATTAGTTGAAATGCAGTCTCAGCTTGCGGGCCCGAAGTAAATTGTGCCCGGGGCAAGCCGCTTGTCACTGCGCCGTTGGGCCACAACGCTGGGGACGTATTGTCTGCGACGGCGCTTGAAGGCGATATATCGCCTGCCGTTATAATGAAAACTTCTCCAAAAACCGGAACCCTGTTGACACTCTGATAGGCGCCAATGTTCGTGTTTGGGTCAGCATACCGTTTAGCGCGGCAGATGAGCCCCCTTTTGGAAGATCTTAAGGACCCCAAATCAAGCCGAGCCCAAGAAGGGCGCCCGTCCACATATGACAAATATTCTACGGCACGGATCATCGAAAAATTATAAATAAAAGCATCTGTCTGCGCGTCTGTCGCACTAGACAAAAGCGCCGAACTGTCCTCGTATACGCGCCCGGTATTTCTGGCAAGCAGCTTTATCTGGGTGGGCAGCTTTTCCAAGATGGCAGCTACCGAATCAGAGTCTCTTCCGGGCGCCTGCATCCTCTTGTTGATAAAATTATCGGCCCGGGAGAGGTCGAACGATATCTCATTTAAGGAAGTTGTTTGTATAGTATTGGTGTGAGTGTCTGCATCAATTTTAAATTTAAAAAGATCTTGCAAAACCGATAGAGCGTTTGACACCTGAGGGGCACGCAGTTCAACCGTTGTAGGCTGTAGTGCCTCTGTGTTTGTTGTAAAGGCGTTCCCGGTTCCCAAAAATTCTTCCGAACTTGTGGCGCCCAAAGATTGGCCAGGAGGGAGAGTGGGCCTGAGTATGGAGCCCCCCAAGACATCGATCACTGAGACTCCGTTGTCTTCAGCAACTCCAGCATAAACATTTGATAAATTTTCCACCCTTTCAGTGGTGGGTCCCTTGCCAGTGGATCCAAGTAGGCCCAAAGTTCTTCTATCGGAAACCACGCCTGCCTCACGATTTGTTGGATCATACATAGTCTTAGCGATAGCCGCCGTTACAGAAGAATAATCAAGCTCTTGTTTATTCTGTGCCTGCAAGTCTACTACCACGTTATTGAGCCTAAACGTCTTGGGGGCCATAAACGAATACCGAGTCGAGTCGGAAACCAATGCGCTAGCCTGTGGCTTCGTTAAGAAAGAAAAATTGCTCCTTAAGCCTAGGGTGTCGTATGTATTGTCACTATAGCGCGCCAGTTCATTGTCTATCCGAGCCATATACTTTTCTCGGGTGACAAGAAGAGCCTCGTTGCCGAGATCGGCTTGGGGTCCAAAATAATCAAACCCGGTACCCTTCGCCACATTAGAATCAAAGATATCACTAAATTTAGTCTGCATTTTTAGTCTTACTTGCAAAGAAGACTGCCTAGCGCTGCTCTTATCTTTAGTATGAGAAGCCTTGGAAACAGTTATTATCTTTTGGAACTTGGACTCTACTGCCTCCATGGAGGTTATAAAAGATCTTAAATTTCCAATGGTACCAAAAGCAGGATTGATCAAGGAATACAACTTTCTAGCTATAGTGGTGCGCTCCTCTGAAGTTGCCTCTGTCAAGAAGTCGAGCATCTCCACAAAAGCCAATATTGACCCTAGCCAAACTGGAATGGTTTGGCTAGTAACTCGATGCTGGTCTGCAAAGCGACTTGTAAACTCTCCAGTTGAACGCACATGATTGCCGCTCTTCTGAGCCAAACTCAAATAAGACTTCAGCACCTTGACTGTCTGCTGAAAGATAGCCAATTGGCCCTTGAGAAACGAAAAGGCGCCATCTTCAATCTCAATGTTTAAAGAATATCGATAATGTCCGTCCGTAATCCCGGAAATGGCGCCGTCGAGGGCAGCAAAGGTTCGCAATTTCCCAACGCGATCAACGTTTATTTCGCGAATGGCCCCGTAAAGCTTCTGGTCGGTTGGAGCTGGGGTAATGCCGTCGAGATCGGTAAACTTATTATAGGCCTCGCCGCCTATAGCATATCTTTTGCGATACCGCAAAAAGCCGTTCTCATCCGCGGAGAGAGCGAAAACCTCCGGGGGTGCCTCTACTACAAACGGAGACGCATCGATCGCGCTACTTTGTAATTCATTAAGCCCCTTCCGCGGGACCACTCTTTCTCGGGCCATAGAAAGCTCTAAGATCTTAGACTGACGCAATAATTTATCCCGCAAAGAAGGGGAGCTATTCATATAAAGTTTGCCAAACTTAGAATTATTTATGAGATAGTTTAAATGGTCAAAGGTAAAAACCAAAGATGCGCTGCCATCTTTGTTCCTAGATGGATAGAGTTCAGAAATCTTCCCCCTTTGCTGGGTCGGTTGGCCCACATTTAATTGATATTTCTGTATATCTGAAAAAACTCTGGCATCTTGCGCTTTAAAGTTATTTAAACTAATTTGCCTCAGAAGATTATGATTGTGGGAGCTATGAAGGGCGCCCTCCATCCAGCCATGCTGAGGGTGGAAATGAACTGGGCCGGCCCATAATAAATTTTCTGATGCCCTGTAAACTTGAGAATTTGTAACCAGCTGTTCGCTTTGTATTACTTTTTCCACCACTATCATGCTATGAGTGTTTATGCTCCTAGATCTGCTTCTGTCTGTCTGTAGTTCTGTCATAACAAAATAAGTAAGATGTCGTGGGGAAGAATCGGGGATACTAAATTTTATTTCCTTGTTTAAAGACTTGATGGAATTGCCAGTTGCCGAGTTGGTGTCCGATGTTACAACGTCCGAATTGTTGGCCGACCTTGCCAAGGAAAATTTTATTATATCATAATCAATAAATTTGTTATAATGTTGGGGCACGCGCATCGGGGACTGATCAAAAAAATTACCAGATATTAATTCCGCCGTTAACGTAGGATTTAAGCTCTGCAACACATATACCATGGTGCGGGCGCGGCTGTCAACATCAGTGAGCCACGTAGCGCGCTGCTCATTTTGCCCAACAATGCCCTTCATTTGTAAGTGGAGCGTTGCCGACATAGAGCCCCCTCCGCCAGAGGAAGGGCGTCGTTGGCGAGAAGCAGCATAGTCCAGCGTGCCGTCACTACGCCTGGATTCAACAACTGGGGCGGAACGGTCGACCGTATTATCCGTGCGGCTCGTAAGGGCGCCGGCATTATCTAAAACAATTCTTCTAATATAAACATTAGGAACAAAGCCGCCGCTCTTCAGGCTGCTTTCTGCTAATCTAGTCATCGTCGCACACCTCAACGTCACCTTCGACAATATTGGTACCATAAATATCCAGCAAACCTACTTTTCTAACATCGGGGCAGTTATAGGGGATATCTTCTACAACAAAGCCGCGATCGGCAAGAGAGGCGATCTTGGGGCATATTTCCTCTTCGGCAATTTCGAAATCCGCATTAACTTGAAAAAAATACTCTGCGTATGAAGGGTCGAGCGCTTGCAAATCAGGCAGAGGAACGGACCTCTCATCAAGCAAAATATCATTAACTATTTTAGGGGGCTTCTTTTTAAACGAAAGAGGGAGCAATACGGTCTCCACTCCTTGCGACCCATTCGCTATTGAATATACTTCTATATCATACTCGGCCGCGTCAGATACATGTTGTTCGTCAATAGACAACATTAGGTTGGGAGCGTCTTCAGACAAATATAAAAATGTCCCATCCTCAAACACCGAACTAATCATTCGGTCTCTTAGCCCCGTATCTATATCAATAAAGGCCGTATTGCCCACCAACACCCGGTAGGTAATATCAAAATCAAGCTGCGGTATTCTCTTAACATTAGAGTATAGACCAGAAGTTTCCCCCAGCGGGCCCTTTTCAGAACTAGTAAGATAATTTACTGCGCCGCTAAGCTCCCCGTTTAAAACTTTTATATCCCAAGAAGGGACATATTCGCTCCCGGGGTTCATAGACCCTAAAGGCTCCATAAGGGTCGCGTTAACGGCCTGCGCGGGGGGAGGCGATGCGTAGAAAAACATATCCAGCGCACGGTGGGCATCGTCTTCGTCAAAGTAGGGGCCGCTAGCGTAAGTGGACACAAAGGACTGAAGTGCCTCTGTCGTGGGGCTTCCATCGCCGGTCGTGGCGAATGTGGTCATGCGTAGCCAAGCGCGCTGTGCGGCGATATGAGGGGTCAAAGTGCGCTCGACCCCTCTAAAAATATATTGGGTTTTTGGATTAGGAGTATCCTCCTGTATTCTTCCTTCTACACTATTTTGTACTTCAGATATTCCCGCGGATCCGCTGCCATCATACAAAATATCATCATCAAAAAAAGCGTAATATGTCGGACTAAACTTGCCCGTAGACAAAAGCTGATCACCATATGGCGTTAATTGAATATCTATAACTTCTTGTTTTTTGTTAAAAAATGCCATCTTTTATTCGCCCGATCCATTAGGTGAAATCTCTACTTCTGCATCTATTTTAACTAGTTCCACTAGAGAAAAGAAATCATACGGCCAGTTATAACCATACTTGGGATCTGTTACCCTGGTGGAGTCTTCTCGTCCAATTTGTGCTGCTCGTCCACGATCAAAATTATCATTAACATTAAGCTGGTCTTTTATGACCTTGGAAAAATAGTTTTTACTCGCCTTCTGCTTTACTTTAAAAACCATCCACCGGATGTTGCTAGACATATCTTCGCTGGATAAAAGCTCGTTAGTAATGAGCGGATGGGTAATCACAGATTCCTGCACAATTTCGTTGGAGGGCGCGGACTTTCCAGAAGTAAAAACAGTGCCTGCGGTATCAAATGCCTGCCCTATCCTGGGTGGGAGTCCTTGCCACATGTCTACCAGATCTGCCCTATTTAAAGTATGCTCAAACTCAAAAATATACATGGCAAACGGCGATACGGCATCGGGATTTGTAATGAAATCCATTCGAGGAGGGAAGACATACCTCTTCATTGCATCAACCATTTGCTGGACACTGTTGTTAGAGGAGTCATGATTACTTAAGGCAGCATCAATATCGTTCCGCGGAATTGCGAAAAAGCGTCTTTCCGAATTTTGCTCAGTATAGGGAACCGCCACAATGGCCTCTCTAATCACCTTAGATCGTGCAACTTCGCCCAATCTTTTCTCGTCCGTGGGAAGCCCCACCAGATCAGCTAATGAGCCCGTTAAGTCTGGGTCGCCGCCCAAGGCGCCGGAAATATAGGCTGCGGGAATATCCTCCACAGAAAAGAATATACCCTTCTCCGGACTATCAGGAACCACGCCGTACTGGTGCCACATTCCGCGGGCCACGCTGGCGGATCCGTATGTTGGGTCCGTTACGGACACATCGGCGAAATTGAGCATCGGGGTCTCAAACTTGGTCTGCAAAACCCAAGCTCTTTCGTCATGGGCGTCCGCCATCGAGGTGGGCTCACCGGTAGCTGGATCATAAGTAACCGCCTTCATACTGGCCTTGCCAAACAAATTGAAAGAAGCGTCAAGCTGCATAGAGTTATATTCAATGTCGTCGACAAACAAGAGGGTCTTTGCAGAGGTGCCGGCTTTTCCAGACCCTGAAATGTCCCATCCGTCGCCAATTCTAAGATATGATACCGCCAAGTTTGAGGGCGACAACAGATCATCAATAGTGAAGCTACCTGAATGGGGGGCAGTAAAGAATATGTGAGCCCAAGACTCGCCATAATAATAAGGAGGCGTGAAGCAGGGGTTGAATCCCTGCGGGGATGCGAACGCTTTCGTATAAAGAGGGCCGCCACCGACCGGTGGACCGAAAGCGCTGGGGCGGCTGTACATCGTGAAAGACTCATGCAGATCACCGCGCCACTGATCAGCCGGTGTTAGGGGGTTACGATATCCCAGCGAGCCGGTTCGAACGGTAACGTTATTGTAACTCTTTCTCACCTTCACCCGGGCGGCGTATACCTTATCTTTCTCAGCGGCATCCCACTGTGTATCGGGCCGCGAAACCAGAGTAGTAAAATTTTCTTCGGGCAAGTAAAAGTTGGCCACCTCGGCAAAAAAGTTGTTTGCCATCATCCTATACAGTGGGTCGCCAGTTCCGTCCCACGAAGCCGTCACATTTAAAGTTGCACTAGCGTGAGTTTCCATATGAGAGACATCAACGTCCGTCAAATATGATTCCGGGTCGAGAAGCGCCTCAAAGGGTAGGCGCAAATCAAAGCGCCCCGTGCTGCTTGGAGCGCCAGAAATCCCGGAGCCAGATAAATACATCGTGCCGCCGCCCGTATCGTTGCTTATGCTGTGAAGCCCCACGGCGCCGGTGAAAATAGGATAATCAACCGCTATCCCCGACTTGATAGTGTTATACATTAGTCCCGGGGCAAACATTGGATTTAGAAAAGCAGTAAAGGACGCTAGCGACGATGTGGCAGCAGGGACGGGGTCCCCACCCACCGTATAGTTAATGAAATGTCCGTAAGAAGAAGAAAACATAGTGGCCAAATCAAGAGTTCGCTCAGATGGATAAAAGCCATTATAGGGAAGGAACTTGAGCAACGCCTTACACCTAAACCCAATCGAAGAAGGAGAGGCAATGTCCGAATGGTCGTCCCTTACTACCTGAAAAAACTTAAGAAAATCTGAATTGGAATATGTTTTGAAGAATTCTGCTTCATCGCTAACATTTTTATCCTCAACTCCGCCGCTCACCTGAAAAGCCTGAAGATTGTTGGCCAAAAAGTCGCCGCCTTCGGATTTAACATAGTTCTCTACGTGATCGCTAATTCTAAAAGCAGGGACAATAGAATAGTCCTTCCCTTTCAAGCGCAGCTCTTGCACATAATCCTCGTAGGAATTATACCATGGGTTTCGACCCGATTGGGCGCCGGCTTGCCATAGCGCCTGCCCCCCAAACATTTGAGTATCTATGTCGAAGGACGTATAGTCATAAATAGTACCATCGGCAGCAGCACCAGTCACCGGAAGGGCCAGGCCCTCGGGCCCAATTACAGATCTTCGGTTTTCTATTGTATGCCGACGAGCGTATTGCGCCGAAGCGGTAACTTGCCAATTGTGCGGACCTATTTGACAATAATCGTTTTGAAGTGCGCCGGCGCCTCCATCAGAATTAAACCGTGTCGTAATCGCCCTAGTTAAAAAGTCCGAATCAGCATCTAGTGACCACATACTTTGTGCGGGGATGAGGGCACCAAAGCTAGTAACGTCGTCCCGCAGCCGGTCGGCCCTCTTGTTTCTCCAAAATGTATTAACATAATTCTGCCTTACTCTGATGCTGCTTGAATAGGCGTTAACCAAAGAAGGGTAGACGTTTTCCCTATAAAGCAAGAAGTCGAAATTGTTAACAGGGCTGCCAGCATCATCGTCCCTGTTCCTAAGATATAGATCTTTGATGCTATCGTAATTTTGAGGCGATCGTTCAGAAATATTATATCTATTATTCAACGCAATGTGGCTAAAGGCGCAAAGATTATTAGCGTAAGGCGAACTAACCCTAACAGATCGCTGGCTAATTGTGCCATCAGAATTTAAATTATTGGCAACGACTGCCTGAACCACTGGGAAAAACTTCGAAACTACGGGACTTTCCGTAAATTGTTCGAATTCCGTGTATCGCGCGGTGGGTACGCTAGAAACAACATCGAGGGGATAATTATAAGAATTCTTTTTCACAAAAGAAATTATATTCTTTTTTCGAAGGGCGCGGGCAACTGCACTGTCGCCTGCGCGAATCTGCTTCCAACTATTTATACCATAAGGTCCATTCCTGTGAAGTAGCAAGCCATTTAGCACTTCCGACCCAGACAAGCTAAAATTAAAATCACCATTAGTATAGGTATTGGTGGAGGAGCTAACTATGTTGGACACCACGTCAACCGGGTCGACTACTAGAGTGTTCATGCCCACAAAGTCCACCTTAATACTGCCAGAAAAACTTATATTGCTAGCAGAAACAAAATCGATCGCCTGGTGATCACCTTCCGAACTTGAAACAAAGCTATCGTTCCAGGCATGCCCCAATATTCGAGAATATTCATAAGACCCCGTAATCCAAGAATATTGCAGGTCACTCCGCGGAATAGAATAATTCACATAAGCGTTATCATAAGTTGAGGCAGTGGCCGTGGTGCCATAACCAGCATAGCCGATCGGCCCCGTAAACCCTATTCTTTTGCGAGTGTTCCTATTATTTTTTTGATACGACGGCTTTGTAATATAGGCTTCCGAAGGAATGGAGCCAAAAGTGGGATCATACCCAAAGCGGCCGGCGTGAAGCGATAAAAGATTGCCTAATCCGCGTCGGTGCTCTAGTTGGTCGACCGAGCGGATCGTATCGGTTTCGCCACTTCCAGAAGCTCGGACCATCAAGTTTCTAAACGGCATCGCATTATATACGGACTTCTCTTTTGCCATAATGTCGAGGAAGCCCAAAGACTGGACCTCGGGAGCGCCGGGAGCACAAAACCGGTTTACGATAACAAAATTATTTTGGGACTTACTCCCAGAGCGCCCCACTGAATAGTTGGTGGTAGTTTCAAAGAAATCGCTGATATTTCCGTTATTTGTCCCAAAATAATTGCCACTAATAGCTGGTCGTATCCCCACGAGGGAGTTGGGGTTTGTCGTTTCTTTAAGGGTGTTAATGAATAGGGATGGGAGCGGGGCGCCCGAAGAAGAAACAAAATAAGAGTTATTTGCCGATCGGCCGGCCGTCTGTACAATCTGGTATTCCTTGCTATAATTGCCCAGATTTACAGAAGCGGTCGTATATTTAATATTGCGAACGTTTAATGGACGCTTGGCGCCCACATTGCGCAAGCGTGTCGCCTTTTGCCGTATAACCGCAGGGTATGCAGTCGGAGCAGCGGGTGCGTAATCTGCCGGCGTTAACGCCAATATATGGGTGTCGCTAGCCGCCGAATATCTCTCGCCTAGCAATAATTGCCATGCTTCAGCCCTTACAGTGGGATCGTCAACGTTGTTAGTCGTCGAATAATCTGAATTATAACGATTAATATTGATGTGACGAGCTTCGCGGCCGCCCACATGTTGAAGCGAGAAGGGCCCCTGGAGCGGAATATCGTTGGACCCTAGGGTTGTGTCGGAATGTAAGTTAGTAATTGCAGTACCACTCATAAAACTCAATGCGACTGCGCGGTTATATCCAGTCGCTACAGAGCTACTAACTAACGTAAATGGCGCCGCGTGGTCGGCGCTCAGAACAGAAGAGCCTCTATTGGAGGTAAACTTAAAGGGAAGAAACTTCTTTCGCAACTCCACCGGAGCAGATGCGGTAACATCTTGTAATTGGATAATACCGCTATCGTCAGCCTGTAAAATATTCAATGGATTTCCGGCGCTGTCGACAGAGCTATTGGGCGCCACCATAGGCGTCATAAGTTCCCGATTTTTATTCGGAGAATAATTAATTCCCGCATATAAGCCGCGACGAGGAGACGAACGCCCAACACCCAAGCCTCCGCCCACTCTAACGAGACGTGTGCGCTCTCTGGCCGGGTATTCTACCTTACGAAGGGCCTCGCGGGCTGCATCCAAAGTTGCGTCACCAGTAGCGAGGGGGCTCTCATCTCGCGGCCGCAACTGCTGCCAATATTGCTGGTGTATCGCTTGGTTACCAGGATCCGGGGAGCACACACCGGTGTAAGTGCCACCACCAACCTCCTCTAGGTCTAGGGTGGCCAAAGTAGTGATAGACATCCCACTAACGCTAGTCATCGGATCCGCGTCATTGGTACTCTTTTGATCAACAAGCACAGCGCTAGCGCCGCCGCTCTGGTCGGCGGGGCCGTCTCCGGCGCCATCTCCCATCCTCCACCAGGATACCAAATCACTATAGGCAGAGTGGTTCACCAAGTTTTGGGCCCCAGGATTTTGATTGGTGCCGCCCTGTGAATGTATTTCCGCCAATTGGGGACCGGTCAGCTTCGCGCCCCAAAAGCTCATCTCGGCGACGGAACCACTATAAAAGAAGGTGTCCTGGATGATGTTGCCGGCACTATTGTTTCTTGTACACAATAGCGTAGAATCCTGCACAAGGTTCTGGATAGCACCGACTGGAGAAGTTGTAAATGAGCCTGCCACTTCGGCGCCATCAATATAAAGCAGCGCATCGGAATCTCCGTCAGCATAAGAAAGTCCAATATGGTGCCAGCCGAGCGACATGTCTATAGCACTGTCTGTTATCCACTCGCCGGTAGTTGTAGCACACCCAACAGTAAATCTCAACTTGTTAGCTGTGTCAATACGCAGGAAGTGACCGCCGCCGGAGGCCTTCGGCCCGTCACTTCCAATGCCAAACAGATATCTAGTGGTTGTCAACGCAGAAGCTTCAGAAGAGGACAGCCACGTCGAAAAGGTAAAATCATCATATTGAGTTAACGTAGTGCTCGCGTCATACAATACCTTATAACCAGGGGCGGCCGGGCTGGAGTTGCCCAGAGGAGACGAGGAAGAGGGGCATGCCACAGCTTTCTCGCAGAAATATGTCCTTGTGCAGGGGAGGCCGCTAGGGGGGAAACCATCTTCGCTATAGCCCAAAAGGGACGGCGACGTTATTCCCTCGGGCGCCAAGCGCAATCCCTCCAGAGAGGGATATTTAGTCCAATATTTATTTCTCTCAAGTACGTGACTCTCCACCAAAGTGGTGATGGTATCCGATGCGTTTGCGCTGGCCGGCACCAATTGAAGCAAAAATGTATTCAAAGAAGAGTCGATCCACTTATAAAAATCAATAAACTTATCCAAGTCCGGACTGTTTTCGACCCCCTCGAAAAACATACTTCTCGCCTTTTCCATCAACTTATACTGTTGGCGATATCTGTTAACCGGGTCGCCTATCAGTCTATTAAATTCCTGTATTGTGCCGAACATTTTGATCATTTCGTCTGAAATAACCTGGGACATGCTCTTCTCAATAGAAAAGAAATAATCTATAGGGCGCTGGTCCCGGGTGAAGAATTCTTCATCAGAATCCAAAAGACGCACCATCTCAGCTGATTGGACAACTTCCGGAATCTCTTGTTTCGCCGTGGGAATATAGATTTTGTCAACGCTCTCTTGGCTGCTCGCTGGGAAATAGTCGCCACGACCAGTGCTTTGCGCCTGGACTATCTTTCCGAGCCACCCATAGCGCGATTGCAACTCGGCCGAACCAGATGAATAATCGGCAACCGTAAATTGTCCTGATGCGTCTGACCCAGTAACATCGTAAAAATTCCAGTCAAGGGCCAGCAGTGCCTTCTCTGGAATATAGGTGCCAGTTAGTGAGTTTTGCGTAACAAAAGCGTTTAAAGAGGCGCTTGGGGCACCATAGACCCCGGGGTCTCTGGCATGAGCATCTATGGTGGCGTTGGGCACGTAATCCGACCAATATCGAATATAAGAAAGCTTTACGTCACTAGACTGTAAAATTTCAGAACCGGTAAAGTTAACTCGATGAGCGCCGCCGAACACACGCTTGGGACTCCTCAGCAGATTCAGCCCATCGGTGCTTGTCACAGTACCAGTTAAATAAAACTGATTTTGTGTGACGTCGACGTCGTTATTGACCCCATAAAACTCAACTCTGTAGGGGGTTGCAGCATATGAAGACCCGCTCGTGGTTGACCCTGTTACAAAGTCGCCGATAGGGTATTTTTCATTAAGAATGCGGACAGCAAAATTCCACTTAGTATTATCATAAACTCCCGTAAACAAAGAACTAGTTAACTGCGGAATAGTTGAAACTGAGGATGTTAGTTTAAACGTTACATCGGTACTCTGAATCGATTCTTTGATTGCCACCACTCGTAGATCGGCATAATCATTCGACGGCCATGTCGTCTGATAAGGGGCATCTTCGTCCGCCGAGTGCATGCCGAAAAGAGATGACGTAATAAACTCAGGACTAAAAGAACCCGTAATCCCGCAACATAGATTTAACGCAATTGGGAAAACAATTTCACTTTCCAATGTAATGGGAATGTAGTCAGCAACCGTATTGTCGACGGGGTCGTTCACAGTTCCAGAAATAAATGATACACTATTTGCGTTAGAAGAGGCCGTGTATTGATACACCGTGGCGCCGAATCTGTCTGACCGAGAAAAATCGGCCGCCTTCTTGGCTAATATACCAGCTCTAAAATTATCTTTCAACTCATAAGTAATGTTGTTGCCATAGGTGTTGAGCCTTATCAACTCTTCGCCGACCCCATAGCAATGAATAAGATTTCTAAAAGCTTTTTCGGTGCCCTTCGATTTATAAATGTAAACGAGATTATTGTATATGTTTTGGTAAATGCGATTTTTAATCTCATCTAGCGCCAAAATAAAATCACGATCGTCGTCGCGCTGCTGGACCGCTTCCATGACAGTCGAGTCCACAAAAATATCTGTTGCCAAAAGCCCCGCGGACTCTATTAAATGAGAAGTAAATGGATAGGGCTTTGCGCTGCTGCTTAGATACTGAGTGTTTTTTAACTTGGGGACTTCCTTGATCTGGGCGTGCAATTTATCAAAGTAGCTAGCCAGAATTTGCGTCAGGTCACCCAAATCGCCAGAAGTGTCGCTCTCAATTATCCAAGCAGGAAACCTATTCATGAAAGCAGAGTTATTATCGCCATCATAAATTGAACCACTAGTCACCAAAGCTGTAGCCACCGCGTCGACATCGGGATGAGTGGAGTAAATAATGGGGTTGGCGCGCTCAAAAGTTGCCGCTGACGAAGATACGATGGCAGACCCAGTATTTCTAGCTGTAGCGGCGTAACCTGTAAAAGTTCCGTTGCTAATTCTTCCGGAATAATCCAAAACCGTAGAATCAATATCCGTGTCGCCCGTAATGCCCTCATTAAATCTATAGTAGACTCCCAGTTGCGTGTTGGCCTCGTCCGTATTGGCGCCACCGCCAACCTGGTCCCACCAAAATCGGCCGATGCCCTCCGAGGTGCGGCGTGTCTTCCAGTAGCGGAATTCATCCAAAGATGCATCAAGCTTGCCCCAGCCCTTCACCGGGTAGGCATCGAGCCCCGGGGGCGTGAAGCGAAGTGCTCCGATTTGGCCCTCTAGGGCGCCCGTAATTTCATTTAATGTGCCAATCCCCGAAAACGCCTGGGTGTCGTTGAGTTCTCCGTTAACATAAAGGCGCCCCACAAGCCCATCCCCAGAAGACGACGCCAAACTAACTGCATAATGATTCCAAGTGCCATCAGCAACCGAGGCTGTCGTAACGGCAGTAGAGCCAATGGCTTGTCGGGTTATGCCGGTGGTACCAGACAAATAAGTCAAGCGGAAAACATCTTGTCCTGTCTCGGCCGGCCCGCTGGCGCTTAGCTCAACTATAAAGCGCCCATAATCAGCAGCCGTGGCATCCTCGATGCCGTTCCACACATCAAAGATTACCTCCTTTTGAGTATTAGCAGTAGTAAAAGAGCCCTTATTAAGCCAAAACTCGGCCGTGGATCCGCTAGCGGGATGGAGGGAAAGGCTAGAGCCCCTACGCTTGGAGAGGTCATATATATTATTCGAATTGTGAGAGCCCGTAAACGCCGAAGCAAAGGGGTCTGTGGCAGCACGAGTGGTGTGAGGCCCGCCGGTAAAAGAAATATATTCGTAAGAAGCGCTAGCGGGTGCGCCATAAAAACCAGAAGCAGCCCTAAGGGTGGCAACGGGGGTGCCCCACCCGGCCGCGGACATAATAACATATCCCGTACTCTTCGGATATCGCTCGTCTAAAACATATCTATCCAGATAGGAGGAGCTTAAAGTAAATTCTTTGACTTCAGCATCTGACCCATCATAGGGATATTCTAAATAAATGCGCTTTATGGCGTCATTATAATATTTAGCCGCCGAGCCATAGATAGCAAAATTTGATCCGGACGCAAAATCAATGGGCGGAATGAACGTTTCCGCCTCTTTTCTCCCCACAACAACATTGGTCGCCGACTCGGCGTCGGCACCGAGTTTGGCGAGGCTTTTAGAGGAAACGATTTTATTAACGTGGTTTTTGTTAAAAAGATCTTTAATGCTCATCGTTAACCTTCTTCAACTCTAAATCTAAACTCTTCTGGCTGTTCTTCCCAGTCCCCGATTGAGCCGTTATAATAAGCCAAACTAAGCTTGTAAGAATAGCCGGGCTCAAGCATGTTCATGGCCAAATCAAAATAACTACCAGAAACATCAAAAGACATCTGAGTGTGTAGCAGGCTGCCGGTACCATAAGGAATGGCGTCGAGGTTGTCTATCATGCGATTAATTGAATATGAGCCACTCTCAATTATAAAAGGCCGAACCGTGGCAACAGCCTTGGTATAGATGTTGGGGTTCCAATCCTTTTGGCGCGCGAAGATCCTAAAACGAGCAGTTTCGTTTCTAGAATAAGTGGGTTTTAAATTAGTGACGGTAGAAACAAAACGAGTCGAATAGTTTTGAGGCTGCAGGGTTATTTTAGAGGGACTGATCGAGCCTGTATATCCAATTTCGGCAATGGTGGCATTCTTAATCGAGGCCGACCATACATCATAGATTGTGGCTAACGGCGTAGCAGCTGCCGTCAAGCATACCGAGGCTGTATAGATGCCTGGGGTCGAAGAAACGCCCCCTGTAACAAACAAAGCAGAAGCATCGGCTACGTGCGTGCCATCATAAACAAGATCCAGTCGGCTGCCGGAGGGGGCTGTATCGGCTGCCGAGCCAGAGTAAAAAGAAACATAGATCACCTCATCGGTAAGATTGGGTATGTTTCTCAGTTGTCCGCGGAAATAATTATACAAATACAGAGTATTTAAGTTCTCATCACTGGTCGCAAAGGAGCTACTATAATAAAAGTTTCCTCTATCATCTTTTTTGGCAGAATCCCATCGAGCCTCGATCATTGGGCGCCTATAAAAGAACTCCGAGCTTCTCGCAAAAAAGCGCTTGGTGAAGTATGACCTTCGGGCCCCTTCGGCGTTAGCCGGCACATTGGTGGTAGCATCCGCGGCAGCCACAAAAGCCTCTTCAGACGCCGTTAGGTGAACCCCAACACCATATGCGTGCTTAGACCCCAAAACGTTGCCGGTGCTGTCCAGCCACTGTTCTACGAGCGTTGTAACGTCTATTTCAAGGTTTTCGTCTCCGTCAGCAAAAGTTTGCGTAAACGAAGAAGACGAGTCTGTATAATAAGTGCCGCCGGCGGTTGGAGACCCTTGGTTGCCCCATTTAATAACTCCATCGGTGCTGCTGGATCCCATGTTAATCCAATTGGCGCCAATGCCGTCGCGGGTAACGTCGGTATACCCCTCCATATCTAGCCCATTGCCCTCTTGCCAATCGAAGCTTATAGGAGTGGTATCATTCTCTTCCGCTCCGGAGACCGCAGACACGGCCAAAGTAAAATTACGCGGAAGGGTGAAGGGCGTGGTGGCATTAAACATTCTTAAATAAAAACTCACACTACCCGAGGCGGGAATCACATTATTGGCCCGATCCGTTGTAATGTCGCTTATAGGGAAATCAAGAAGAGTTCGCGACAATTCCGAAGACCCAGAACTCTCTTGTCCGTAAATGGAGAAAATGGCCATGCTGTCAGCACGGCCCATATTAGAGCCCGTACCGCGTGTAGTTAAATTAGTCTTAAATGCGTTGGTGATCGTAGTATCACTATTTGCAGTATACCGCTTAATGCCCATTATGTAATCGTTCCCTTAATGTCTGTGTCTAGATATTTGACTTCCAGAATGACGTTTTTAGGCACGTTAACGTATCGGCCATCGGGCGTCGTGTGTTCTCTAATATCGTAACCAATGTTTGAGTAGGCCCCGCCGAATACATTGACGGCTTTAACCTTAGTAACATCAACAATACCCCTTGTTTTATTTAAGGTATTATAAATTTTACCAATATCGAATGGTTCGCCAATATCAAACTGCACGGCAAGAAGCGCCTTGATCCTCTGGACCGCGGATACCTGCACATCATACTTATCTACACCCACGGCGCTAATTGCAGTAAACTCTACCTGAATATTGACTATTTTAGCATCCAGGACATCTATCGTATCATTAATAATTTTATTTTGACCTATCCACGTTTTCAAATTTTGTTTGATAGTGCTGTTGGTGGACACAAGATGTCCATTGTTATCAGCACCAATTACATATAAATTTAAATTTCTCCTGAAAGAGTCGGAATCTCTATATAGCGCACAGCGCCGAACGGCCCCAAATTGAGGTGGCATCGCGTAGATTAAAGCCTTATAGTCCTGCTCCGTGACTGCCCTATTTTGAGCCGCGAAAACACCCGCAATAGATTCTTTCAATTCTCGGCGCGAAGGGGCGCTCACGCTTCCCACCATAGGGTCAGGATTGTTAACCTCTAAAGAGCCCTCAACAGATCTTCGCGCCTGTTTCGAAAGCGACGTAGGGTCTTTAAATTGAAGCGTATAAGGACCCATTTGAGTAACGGACCCGGCGCCAGCGTTGGATGAACGAGTGGAGTTGCGTCGATATCTTATAACCAACACTGTATTAGAGGGGGCAATGCCAAATTTATCAGTGTCCAGAAGCCTGGTGGGGTCAAAAGACGTATCGGAGGTGTAGGCTTTTCCGTGGATTTTCATAACCACTTCTGTGGGATCGGCAACGCTAGCTTGGTTGATCTCGCTATCTGAGCCATATCCAAATTGCAAGACGGTGTTTCGTCGGGACCTCTCAGTTATAAATCTCCGAGGGACCGCAAACGGCTTTATAATAGAGGCGGGCTCAGTAGGGTCGGAGGTTCGCCCACGATTGAGGATATCGCGGTATACCACGTCTTGAGAAAGATAGGGCACTTCGAAATACTGATGGCCTTCTTGATCAAAAACGGAAATTACTTCCACAATGTCTGGGGTGAGGAGCCTTATTCTCCTAAACCTCTGGAAGCCCTCAACTGTCACCTCTTCTGTGCCAAATTCTCCAGAAGCCACTCGGCCGGTCATTTTAATAATATAGCTAGTGGGATTTCCGGTCGTAGTATTTTGCTTTCCCACAACCGTGAGGCGCTTGCCCGCATTAAAATCTAAATCTTCAACTAAGACAAAAGTATTGCCATCGCCGGCCGCGCATGCAGCACCCTTCTTAAGAATAGGAATATACTTTTGATCGGGACCGAAGCCCACATTGTTGGCGGGCACCTCTACATAAAAATCGCACTCTCCATAAGCCGAGGGGGCGCCTTTGAATTTATACCCCAGCTGCCGGCCATGTCGAATAATATTGTTGTACTCGACGGACGTATCTAGAAAGCTCTCGTTTACTTGGTAATCAAGGTAAAAGGACAACATGTCCCCAATATAAGAGACATTCTCCACCATCAGCGACCCAAACGAGCCCTCGCTAAAATCTTTGTAACTATCAGGATAATATCTTTGTGCGTATTCTATAAGATCTCGCCTAATAGAATTAAAATCGCGGCTAGTATATTTAATAGGGATTAGCTTTTTCTTCGACATCTATATTTCCTTAAATTGCTGCGCTCGCCTCATAAGTCCACGAGCGGTGTGAGCGCGTGATGCTATTATAATAAGCAACACTTATACCTAAGTAGTTTTCTGGTAAATTTGGGTGCGTTAGGGGCGACCGAAACTCTATGCCTGTGATTTTGAGATATGGAAGGTATATTGTCGCCTGCCTTAATAACTCGCTTCTAAAGCCTTCCAAGACGGAACTTTCTATCATTTCAAATAAATAGTGCCTCAACCCCACTCCATATTCAACGTCAAAGCGCTCTCCGGGGCAGGTTAAGATTAAAGATTTTAAGTTTTGATCTGTCAGGGTCGTGTAGTCCGTAACCATGTCATACCCCGTAGCCGAGGAGCGCACAATTGGGATTGTCACTGCTATAGGTCGCGCCATAATCCAATCACCTCTTTTTAATAAATAGATATTTAGCAATTATACTATTAAAATTCACTATTTTTATTAAATTAAGTCTCTCCCTCATCGTCGTCGTCGCAAGTAATCGGTGCAAAAATTATCCGATCTGTAATGCCGGGGGGGATATCGGCTCCGGACGTCGTGCGACTGACATCTGTTTCTCGGCGCGTATTTCGCACATCGCGAGCCTCTTCTGCACCCAAAGGATCTTCGCGGTAAGTAAAATCCTGGGAATTGTACACTTCCTTGAATATTCGCTTAAGCTGCCGTCGCAACTTTTTAAATGACGCCTGATTCCATGGAATATAATTATTGGGCGGACGAGGCATGCCAACATTCCACTCATCGTCAATTCCAACAGACTTCAAAAATGCTTCAATATTATAAATCGAAAGTATGGAGGCAATATTTTGCACCTGAAGTGAGTAATCATACAGCATCCTGGACTGGTGGCTATTGAGTATGCGCTGCCATAATGATTGCCAATTAAACGTTTCGGTGTTTCGTGTGCGTCCAAAATAGCCAGACTCGGTAGTAGCAACTAGCCCATTAAAGTCTCCGAAAGTCGTGGAGCCTAGCGGGCTAAAGGGCTCCTCGAAAGCTTCATCGTAAACTGCCGGCGTGGTATACGCTCCATAGGTGCCTGGGGGGTAGTCCTCGCTCAGCACCGCGTGTCCATTGCCGTAAAATAATCTATTTGTCGTATCGGGGGGGGTGCTGGCCATGGCATCCGTAAGTCCAGAAAAATCGGCAGTGTCTTGTGGCAAAACATATGTGACACGCAATCCATATTTAATTTCATCAAAAAGCTGAGACAGTAACGTAGTGTCCTGAACCGAAGTGCGCTCTACTATAAGAGCCAAGATGTCTTTAAACTCGCCGAGACCGAAAATGCGGTCGGGCGCGATTAAAGGTATGGTGCCTCCAAAATATGTAGAAACAACAGCCTCCTCGTAAGCGATGCTCGGGGTGGCCCTAACATATGATTCCAATATAAATGTGCCATTTAACAGCGCGGAACCGGCCTGGTCGTGAGCCAAGAAAGGAAGTGTGGGCTCAAGCGCACCATCGTCCTCGTTTATCCTCCGAACATCAAAAATATTAGAATAGGGTCCGCCTGGAATAAATTCGTGCTTAAAAAACATACTTTCCATTAATTGCGCATAATCAGAAATCCACCAATTAATCCCCATAATGGCCGGAGGGGTTGGGAAAATGTCACCAACCCGGGAGGCCAAATCATTCAACTCGTCTATAATCAGGTACTTAAGCACGATCATCGCCGAACTCTCGGTCTCCTGAATAAAATCAATTTTATCTTTTTGCCTGAAGTTTTTAAGAGTGATAAAAGGGTTGCCACGGGATGCCCTTTCCGCCCTTACATCCCCTAAGTCCGGATATTGATACCCCTCTATGGCAGTCTGAATTCTCGCCATCGCAGCGGAAAACTCCGGGGAACTAATATAAAGGCGCCCCTCTTTAACGCGGCGGGAAACGACCTGGCAAGCCTGTTCCAAAAATTCATACCAATAGGCATATAGCTTATCGTCTTCGTTGGCTGAGCCCCGAGGATAGGCGGGTGCGGCCGGCCGCGGCCTTTGACTTCGCAATCCCGTCTTCATTTTGTTTGCCATATATTGAGCCAACACGTCCCCGAACACCCCGTAACTGGGCTTAAAGCGGGTGAATGTGGCCAGCCCTCTCAGAAAATATTCTATAATGTAAGTTTTTATGGTAGTCGTAACCACCCCCTCCATTGTGGCCAGATTCATTCGGTTGAGAATTCTACTATACGGAGGCTGTGCCACATGGCGTGGATTATAGTCTAGCCGGGGATCTTCAACTGCATTCTTATAGCTCTCCACCACGTTATTTCGAATTAACTCCATATCAAACAAATTACCGGAGGGCTGATCATCGCAACAAAATTCATCACTAGCCGTATCAAACAAGATGTCTTTAACCTGAAGCCAGCCGCCCTTCTCGGGAGGGATTATGGAAATACGCCCATCTGGTAAATTAACCACCGTATACCCCTCCGGAGGAGGAGCGGCTCCCAATAACATCTCGGCCGACAATTCTTCTAAATGATATTCGCCGTAATCAAATGATAGATGGTTTTGCGCCACCTTTTGTGTGATCATTTTTACAAAAGATTCGCGCATCCCTTGGCGCAACGTGTCGTAATCCGCGAAAGCTGCAGCCTCAAAGTCTGATTCTGAAATGGCTGACAGTCCCGCATTAGCCGCGGCGGATACCAATAGGGCGGTACCTACATTTTCAGTATTTCGTACCCCATCTGCGCCCAGATAAGCGTCCAGGGTTGCCATCAGTGTTGTCGTGGACGACGGAGGAAAGTTTTCAAGTGCGGCATCAAAATTAGATATCAACTGCATTTGAACGTTTTCTTGCATCAAAGATGTGTCCCCATAGGACAAGGTGACCGCGCCGGCAACAGCATTATACGAAATGGTAAACTCTGCTGCCGCTGGTGTCGCTGGCCGCGGCCGCATAAAGACCAAATTAAACCCCGTAGTCGTCTGCGTATACTCTACGCTATCGGGCAATGTAAATTGCTCAAAAATGGTCTGCAAATGGTGCGCAACCGTAGCAGGCTTAAGCCGAACTTGATCAGGTGCCGGCCAGCCGGGGGGGCCGTTGCTGGATGGCCCGCCGTCGCCGAACCACTTAGGTTCTAATCCTTCGGCAATGTCGGCCGCGACTTCGGCGGTGAGGGCGGGGAAGGGAAGGATGCCGGCAATCAGCGAAGTGAGAAAGCCCACAGTAGCGCGATAATTGCCGATCTGCCCCCTTTGTGGAACAGCATTAATATTCGACAAAACCAAGTTTAAAAACCCCCCATTATGCTCGGGATCCATCGGCGCCATCAAATCATTGGCATAGGTAACATAAAGCGGGTCAAACATTATAGAGGCAATTTCTTCGGCTATAAACAAATTGGCCGGGTCGTCTTCCGGAAGATTCGCCTCTATGGCACTCCTAAATGTATCCTCTGTTGCACCATCCATGCCGCCCGCCAACGCGGAAGCCAAATTCTCCATCACCTCAAGGGCGCGCTGCTCGAACCTGTCTAGTTGCTCCTGAATTTGATCTTCGGTGATTTGATCCCCGCACTCTTCCCGTAAAGTGTTGCCCAAATTGAGCCGAGCTTGTTCAGGCCCTAGATCGCAAATCGTCTGAATAACATCGTCGTCGCTCGTAAGCGCCAAACCTCTGCGAAGATTGTCTAAATATCCGGGCGGGAAAAGATCGCCAAGCTGCAAAAAGAAGTTTCTCACAGCTGTTGCGTCCGTAAGGATGGCCGCTAGTTCAGGATTTGTTGCCGCTATTAGACTCAACACCGTTTGGAGCACCCCATCAGTAGGTGTGCCCTCAAGAAGGTCCAACAATTGATCAGGACGCAAGCGCTGGGACAGAGCATCAATAATATTATTCTCCCCGTTGATTATCTCTGCGGCTAACTCGGGGTCGACGCCGGTCATGGACCCCACCATGCCAATCAGTCGGGCCTCAGCAGTCGCCGAGGAAGGATCGTAAGCAGCACCGTCCACAAAGTCTTGGTGGACAATCGACGCCGTCTCCGAGGGGACCTCGCCACAAAGGGCATCCTCAAAACTTGATACCAAATCAAAAGTCCCTCTTAAGGTCTCAGGAAGTTGCCCCTGAATCGCTTGAGATAATATCCCCGGGCGATCGCATAGCCCTCCCTGGAAGCCTGAAACCACCAATTTCAAAATCTTAAGGGTTAACTTAAGTATTAAGTTCTGAAGGAGTGTCATTACCGCATCTATAATAGTATCTTTGATTGCGGACCAGAGAGTATTAACATTTTTCTTGATGAGCCTCTCGATATCTGGCTTAGTAATAGGCTTCAGTCCCATAAAAGCACAAAAGTCCACCTCGCCATCGGACGCCAACGCTTTTAAGTTGTTCTGCAGAACATCGATGCCTTCTCCAAAAAGATCGTTGATGTTCCCATTAATAATACACTTTGTTACCTGGGCACTCGCTGCCAAAAGGGCCATCAACACCGGCCCAATAACCGGAAGCGACTTAATCATCTCCAACAATTCATCAATATCGGTATGCATAATCACCAAATCAATAAATTCGGCGTTAATCGCGGTGGCTGCGCGGGTCTCCACCCTAGAGCGCGCGGAGGCGGACGAAAGAAAAGCGGGTCTTTCAAAAGCTGGAGCCCCTAGGCGGGCGCCGGTTGTGATTATCTCTGTAGTCGCGGCTATAAAGCCTAGCCAAAATGAGTATTCTTCCGCCTCCGACATCATGCCATCGTCGTAAGGCTTAAAGAGATAATCGTATCCCTGCAAAAATGCCGTAAGATTAGGATCCTCATCGTTGCCGGCGCGATTTCTGCCCACCTGAAAGGGACTGGAATTATAAAAATTAATCCCGCGCAACGCTCGATTTTCCTCATCCTCTAGGGCTTGGGTAAACTGCCATGGCAGCGCGCTTCCGCCAGTGTAGCCCGCGTCCGACAGGACGGCCTGGGCGCGGTCTTCATATTCTCCATGAACGAGAGTCTGTATCCCTCCATCCAAAAGTTTCCACAGATCCTCCAAGGACTTTACGGGGGCGTTTTTCAACACTTGCTTAACTAGGGTTTGCAATAGTTGCTCGGCACTGATGCCGCAAGCATCCGTCTTGGCTACCTTGGTTATGGTGTTCACTATCTGATTTGCCATCCCGCATGCGGTCAACTTGTTGAACAAGCCTTCCCAGGCTGCCTCCATCCCCTTTACGTCAGCGCCTTCAATTTGCTTTATAATCTTATCTAAATCTCCGATTATGCCATCAGCTGATGAGAGTTCGCCCAGAGTTTGAGACTTTAACGTTTCAGCAAAAGTGCCCCATGAGTTTTTGAGCTTGGTATCCCTTTCTTCTTTAGTCTGGGGGTCCATACACCCATATTTTTTAAAGTCGCTGGCCAGGTTGCCCAACAAGCTAGTCAACTCTTGCATTACAATGCTTTGTGCTTCGCTAGCAATTGCGGCGCCCAAGGCTTCTCCCGGGTGGCAGGTAAGAGAGTTGTCTTGGGTGGCGATATCCACCTTTCGCAAGGGGGGATAATGATATTCGTCAATCAAGGTCTCCAGGGTAAACCCCTCCACCGTGAGAATAGCGGACGCTATTTGTCGCAGGTTCGCCAAGTAAGAAACCATAGTAGGGTTTTTAAGAGGCGAGTCAGCCGGAAGGTCTCCGACACTAAGACGCTTAAATCCGGCGTCTCTAGGTTTGGCGTACAATGCAACAAACTGATAGTTGCCATCAAACTCTATCAACAACTCCTCTATTATCTTTTTCTCGTTGGGAAGGGCAATGGGGCTGCGTGATATCGGGCTGCGGCCGGGGGCATTGTCCGGAAATTTGAAATTATTCTTTTGAACCGCTTGGTTCAGGGCGCCCTTTAGCTTTTGAACCAAGTCCACTTCGCTCTTTAGGTTAACCTCTAGAGATGTCGCGTCCACAACAAGCTTAAAAAGTTGATCATGCGCGGCGCCCGGCATAGACGCAATAATTTGCTGGTATGTAAATCGCTTGAGCTTCTTTTTTAATTGGGACAGATTATCAAGCAGACCTTCCCCACTTATCGATGACATATATGTGGGCGTCCCTCCGGTAGAGGGCGTTGGCGCAGAAATGTTGTCCAAAAGCTGCAGGGCGCTCACTAGGTAAAACGGCCACTTATACAATACCCTCAACTTATCCCGGGGGGATTTTTCCCACTCATAAGCCAAATCTGCGCCTCGCTCGTGAATATAGGCCTCTAAGATATTACCCTTTAGCGGGCCCTCAGGATCGGCTTCCAGGTCTTTGTCCAATAGCCCTACAAGAGAAGCAAGGGCGGCGGGATTAATAAACTCGTATACCCTATTGGGTAGTTCATCTGCTCCGGGGCAATCATATTCGGTGGTGACAGGAATATAATACTGACAGTTGGTGGAATTCAAAAACGGCTCGTCGCTTACGGACCAATCTGTCGTGAAGCCAGTGGGATCCGACACGCAGGAGGGCATCTCTGGGGGACGCTCTGGCTCTGGGCACAAGGGGGCTGCGGTGAGGTCGACATCATCGCCAGGGGGCGGCGGGGCGGGCTCATCTGGGACACCGTCCCCATCTGCATCAGAATCAGAGACGTCTGGAACACCGTCACCGTCGCTGTCGGGATAAGTTCCGACAAAGCCAGAAGGCATCGTAGAGCCGGGGCAGCAGCCGACATGCGTATACTCCCTATAGGTAAAGTAAGGAGGCTTCATGGGATGAGTGCATATATATTCGTAGAACCTCGCGGCTGTTGGCGGGTCGCCACTAATAGCAAGGTCGCCCTCATAGGCCGACCCGTAGGGCATCAAGAAACCACTCCACCCTCCAGCGACAACAATATCCTGAGAACTAAGGGGGCCCGTAAGATCCATCCCATTGTTGCCATTGAAGAAGAGGGGGACAAGGGCCGCTGCGCCGGAGCGTTCCTCGCCGCACAGAGTACCAGCCAAAAGGGAGCTGAGTGTGCCCCCGGGCATTGCGCAAACAAACGGGCGCCAGCTCTCCCTAGCGCCGGAAAACACCGAACAGGCGGCCAAGTGAGTGTGAAGCAGAGGTTCTGCGGCCGCGGGGCCGTCCAAATGTTGCGTCTCTGTAACATCCCCGCGAGGAGAAGTGGTTGTTCCCGTGCCGGCAGCTCGTTGCAGGCGAAAGTAAAGATAAAATCTCTGGATGTCTTCGATGGCCTCGCCCAAAGTCAGCCACTGGTCTCCTCCGCTGCGCCCCCAGAAGTGAAAATCCTGATAGCGATTTTGCGAAACTAAAAAGCGTTCTGGTGCGCCGTGAGCATAGCCCTCTGCCCGGGCCGAGAGGGGTGCGGGGTTGGCCGATCGAACAGCCCAATCATTAATTGTGCCGGCGTTAATGGCTTCAACATAATAATTCACCACATACGACATGCGCTCCGCGATTTCATTCACCAAAAGTCTAGCATCAGATTTAGGCATATTAATAAATGTGCTTTGAACGATGCGCTCTGGATGGGCGAGTGCGGGATGTCCCCCGTAAGCGGTCGTATCGACATAACCAAAAAATCCACTAGCGCCGAAATACTCATCGATATAATTTGTCTTATAGGTGGTGAAGCCCTCAGAAATATTGTCTTGTGGGCGGCTGAGGTGGGGGCCGAGGCCGCCACAATCCATCACGGCATCAAAGTCATAGTCGTCGACGACTGTGGTAGGGGCATAGAGGGACTGGGGGTTGTACAAAACGGGACCCACCACGTTCACCCACCACATTTTACGCAGGCTGTGAATGCTGGAATTTGTGGGGCACTCGGATCGTGGGTTGCCTACATCAATTGACATTTAATGTTCCTAGTTGGTTTTGTTAAATCTGCTGCCAAACCACTTTTTTCCCGAAGGGTCAAGGTAGTCCGAAACGGAGCCTACTTTTATGTTGTTTTTCTGCTTACTGAGGTTCTGATGAACGTTTGACATATTAGATGCTTCTTTGGTGGCCACCTTGATGGCCAAATCTATCGCGGGAAGCGACTTTTGTATGCCGGCTGGCGATTGAGGCACCTCATGAGTGTGAGAGGCCAGCTTTTTGTTTATTTGGCTTTGCGACTTAGCCATTTCATTAACTATATTAGATAACTCGTCAATGGATTGCACAATAGCCAAAAGAGCCTTGTTCAAAGCATATGCCTTTACGATAGGCTCTAACTTTTCCTCCCCCGTATCGTTTCCCGCGATTAACGATATCCCGGCAATTGTTTCGATTTTTCCGCCTTGTGAGTTTTTTTCGCCCCCTGATCCGGCGCCTTGAATATTTTTAGCTTTTCCGCTAACAATCTTAACCCCTTCGCGGCCAATTATCCGAATGGCGTCCGCCTTAATCCCTATCCCGGAACGGCCGATAACTTGCTTATCTCCTGCTAGCGCAAAATTAGTATCAATATCCGTCTTTTGGCTAAGATAAATTCGGGCCGCATCGCTAAAAAAGTTAGGACCGGTCGTAACATCTGCAGAGGGACCTCCGGAGGTGCCGCCCATGCGGCCGACTACTATGTCAATCGCGCCGGCGCCGGTGTTGCCCACGCCTCCATAGCCGCTATCAAGCTGAGCGGGGCGATCGCGGCCCAAAACAATCCAGGCGTTGTTGGAGTTTTGAAGCACCTTCTCGCTGGGGGCTTTGTCATATTGCGGAACAGGCTCGCCTAGGGCATCATTATTTAGACCAGACAAAGGCCCTACTTGGTTTTCAACGTCTTGTTCTTCTTGAGCCCTCGACTCGGCCTTTGTTAGGTTTTCAAAACTTCTAGTCTTGCGCTTACCTTCTGTCATTTAAGATACCACCATCCGCTCTCTCGTTAGCTCGGCAAATAGCCGGGCGGCAAAACGTCCCTAGGGTTAACCACGGCGCCGGTCGTTGAGCCGAGCCTGACTTCAAAATGTAAGTGGGGCCCGGAGGTATTGCCCGTGTTGCCACTCCATCCAATATGTTGTCCGGCCCGGACTTCTTCGCCCTGGCTCACAAGGCGACCGTTTGTCGCTAAATGGGCATACACCACATAGTATGTCTTATCATTTTTTGTAATTCGTAGTCTTATGCGCTGACCATATCCGCAGGGCTCATCGCAAGCGGCGCCACGCCTACTCATCTGGGGGCCGCTGCTAACAACTTGCCCCGCCGAAACGGCATACAGGGGAAGCGAACCGCGGTCCTTTGTTGAAAAATCCATTCCAGCGTGGTTGGACGTCCCTTGTCCCTGGCTCGTCGTAGGGGCATCGCGAGTCCCGGGTTCGCTAGTTATGTAAACCCCTCTCGTCCCTGCCTGGGCGCCCTGAAATACACCTGAATCGAAAGGTCCGAATTCAAAAACGCCTTGATCGTCAGGAGCGGACAAGCCCTCCAGCGGTGGGCCGGCGGGGGCGTCACTGTCCTCAGTGGTATCCGTAGGCGCTACGTTGCCTTGTGCAGCCTGTGATTCAAACCGGGACGCCACATCGCCGCAAGACTCTGTGGCCGTGGGAGGCACCGCATCGCTAATTTTGCGAACAATAACCCCATGCGATTGTCCAACGCCATCTGGCCCTTCAACCAAATCAACTTCTACTTTGTCTCCCGGCGACAACGACAAGCCATCATAACACAAGTAGAGCCCATGCTGCTCAATGAGCCCCCGAGGAAGGTCCTCAGCATCCACCACCTGGCAAGGGGGCCTTATCATCACATTTCTCCGGTCTAGGCGAACCCTATAAGCCTGTACTGAATCTGTCCCGCCGCGGCGCATCCAGTTCGGCACCAGGGTGTGCCAAAGGCCGCGGGATTCGCTGGTCTCGTTCTTCAACACGGTACCGGGCACGCCCTTGGTAGCCGATGCGAAATTGACCGTCCGGTGATCGAGAGTGGTCTCGTTCCAATACCGATAGGTCATTTCGGGCCCCTCCAGGGGGCTCCTAATGTGACCAAAATAGTTTGAATTGGCTTTTGTCGGAAAATCCCAACTCATTAGTTGTTCTCCTTGATTATCTCGAAGAGATCATCCTTATCTTTATCCGATAAGCCCCTGTGTCCCGCGGTGCTCTCACGCTTGTGAATAATAATACTAACTTTAACGAGTTGCTCATTGGAGCGCTGAAGGGTTTCAACGTATTTGGCTGCGGTTTGACCAACCTCTTTATGGCTGTTCTCGTCTTTCGCCATGTATTGCATAACATCATCCAGAAGTTCTTTTGTAACCTCTCGATCGTTTCTAATGTTATCAATAGCTTCTGCTAGATAGACCGCCAAATCTTTCATTAAATGTCTCCACGGTTCCACTTACCCTTGAAAGCACGATATTTAATACGCATTTTATTTAAGTTGTTAACAACTTGCTTAGTATTAAGCCCCGTGATTTCCCGAATGTATAGGTAAATAGCTTTTTTATTAAAAATTTCAATATCATCGGGGCTTGCGAGTAGAATCTTAATCGCCTCTAAAACCTTCTGCTCATTTTCTTTAAGATTACCGGTGTCCCAGGTGTCTATTTCTTCCCATAAAAAGTTCCAAAACTCGTGTTCTTCGCGCTTATGGTGATAAGGGTTATAAGAAGCAAGATATTTTTGCTCTACTTCTCCAGTAAGTGTCTCAAAGCCTGTTTCGCGACGAGCCCGGGCGCTTGTCTTCTTTACCTTATGGATGAACCAGTTTTTCGTGATCACCGAAAAATAAGAAAAGGCCTTCGAGCCCCTATTGGGGTCATATTTATCCAGTATAGTTGTAAGCCAAACCTTACACTCATCGCGCAACGAATCAATGTTGGGAAGAGAAGTAAATTTATAGGTAAACACTACTTTATCTACCATCTCGCTGAAGGCTGGCTCAATGAATTGGATATAAAGTTCGGTTCGCCGGCGCACGTCTCTGGTGGCAGCGTACTCTACAATTGCATTTTCATGCGCCTTCGTAAAATAATAGTTCTTCTTTTTTGCGCCGCGGCGTCCTTTACGTGGGGCCATCTAAGTCTTCCTCCGTATCCTCTTCATCTTCGCCCTCCAGGGAAAATCCATCATAAAAATCTCTTATTCTCGTTACAATCACTTTGGAATGTTTGATTAGGGCGCCCAAGGTTTCGTCGCCATAGAAAGTCTCCAATTCATGGACGCCCCTCAAGTGAGTGTCGAAGTCTCCTAGCGACTCTTCTAGTTCGCCTACATTTTCAGTGAAAAACAAAAACTGCTTGGTCAGGCGGCGTGCATACCACACCAGCACCGCATTAACAGCTAACGATATAAACAATAATATAGATAAAATGATCATTTAGTCTTGTATTCTTGCGTAGATAGTTTTTGTTTTTCGTCCTTTAGCTCTTTTTTTACATCTTTTATATATTGGTGTACAACAGTTCCTGGCTTTTTTTGCCCAAAATTGTTGTCCTTCTTTGTATTAAAAGATTTTGATAAAATTCGCTTAACGGAAGATCCACATTTCTCACACTTCTCCACCGTTTCAGACATCAAATGAAATTTTTCAAATATCAACTCACACTCACCGCATTGATAGGTGTATGTGGGCATTTATTCGGCGCCGATATCTTCGTCTTCCTCGGGGTCGACCAAGATCATTCCATCGGCGTCAAACCGCACAATAGGGGGGTTCTTAACAACAAGCCCCTCCTCCGTTGGCACAAAGTCCAATCCTTTTAGCACGGGAACGATATCAGATTGATCCATCAAAGATCGCTGAAGTGCCATCATTACGGCGCCCAAGGCTTGATCGGATAAATTAAAACTTTTTAACATTTTCTAGCCTTTCTTATCTAGGTGGTCTATTATTTTTTGAATATCCGATTGAACTCTCTCTTGAGTTCGCCGCAGATTATTCTCCAACGTCGCCACTCTATCCGAAAGCTCGCTAAAGCGAGCTTTCATTCCCGAATCATCGGGTCTCTTTTTTGCTGGCATTTTTTGGTTCCTTTCTTTTACCATTTAAAATTAAGGGCATAATAATTAACAATTTTCCCTATTTCTTCATCAAAAATCTTAGTGGGGGCCCACCCCAAATTTCTAAGCTTATCGTCATTTAATGCGTATCGAATGTCTTGCCCTTTGCGCGTATGGGAAAGATCTACATGGTCGTTCCAACAGGTGGGCCCATCAAAATAATGCTTAATAATTTTTTGGACTGTTTGCATGTTTTTTTGTTCGAAGCCGCCGGCGACATTGTATATTTCATTAGTCTCGCCACTCTCTATAATATCGAGAACGGCCGTGGCAGTATCATCGGCATGAAGCCAGTTGCGCACTGGATCCCCGCGATCATGAAGACGAATTTTCTTACCTCGTGTTAACATTTTAACAGAAAGCGGGATCAGCTTTTCAGGATATTGCCCTATTCCATAATTATTTGTCGGCCTTAAAATAATATATTCAATTCCATAAGTTCTGGCCCACGCCAACACTAGCATATCGGCCGCGGCCTTTGAGGCCGAATAGGGGTTGCTAGGCTGCAGCACCTCTACTTCATAATGCTCGCCCTCTTCAATATCGCCATATACCTCATCAGTACTGAAGTGAAAGAAAACTGGACTATTGTCCACATTGGAGGGCTTTTGCCTAATAATGTCTAGGAGGTTGCGTACGCCGTTGATGTTTGTCTGTATAAAATTTGAACTATCGATGATACTATTTCCAACATGAGATTCGGCCGCTATGTTTATGACATAATCACAATCGGGCAAACTTGCAAGAGTGCTTATATCATCTTGAATAAACTTAAAATTGGGCAAAGCCTGAAACTCTTCAATAAACTCCAGATTGGCTGCGTAGGTACATTTATCAATACCACAAACCATCCATCCTTTTTCCAAGCATCTTCGCGTTACGTGGGAACCAATAAGTCCCAGGCAGCCTGTAATAACAACTATTTTCACTTTTTCGCCAATCTCTAGAAATATTTTGCGTTAATGTAAGAATCCTGAAAGTCTATCACCTTCAGCGCTTTATGGATCTCGTCAATCCCGTCTGCCATGCTTACCTTGGTCGAAAACCCTAAGCTACTAATTTTCTCGTAACTTACTATATAATTTCTCTTATCTGCATCCTGTCCAATTTCCTCAAAGTGGATAAAGGCGTCTGTCTTATCTGCGATCATGTTGCATATCGCTTCTTTGCTATAATTCATAGAGTTGTCCCCAACATTATAAATGTTGCCCCTCATTTGCTCCAAGTTATCAATTGCGAAAACAAACGAATCGGCTATATCCGAAACGTGGATGAATGTTCTCATAAAATGCTTTTCATAAACAACTAAATAGCCGTCGCGTAGGCACTTATTAGTGAAATCGTTAACGAGCAGATCCAATCGCATACGAGGGGCAATGCCAAAAGCAGTAGCAAACCTATACGCTACACAATTTCCCCTCTCCATCAAAAGGCGCTCTGCTTCAGTTTTTGTTTCCCCATAAAGGCTCAAAGGGTTTAGGGGAGTTTCCTCAGTACATACGTTCGTAACCGTCCCGTAGTTACTCCCTGTGGATCCGTAAAGGATGGGCGTGTTTCCAGGAACGGCATTAATTAAATTAATAGTACCCCCCACATTAACGCGGTGGGCTAAATCAGGATTCATACGGCAGGCCGGAAAGCCAACAATTGCAGCAAGGTGGATCACCAAGTCATGACCGGCGGTAGCGCGCTTAAGCGAGTTGAAGTCTCTAATATCGCCCCTAATGAAAGTAAAGTTCTTATCTCTAAAATAGGGAACAATCGGATTGCCTCCGTGTAAAAGCGAATCATAAACTGTTACCTGATGCTTTCCGCCCAATAATTTGGGAATCAAGGTGGTTCCAATAAACCCTGCGCCGCCTGTAATAAATATTTTCATCTTTCGACCTTTCCCAGGATCCAGTCTTTTAGCATTATCCAATCGCAGACTTTGGCCTTCAGCGTCGTAAGACCATAGTCCTTAGCCCCTTCCCACGCCAGGGGGCTGTTCTGCTCAAAAACTAGATGCCCAACCCACGCAAATGGGTATACAACAAAAGGCGCAGCAACCAATAACCAAAAATTGGTGCTAAGGGCAAACACAATATAACCCACTGTGGCCGCTTGTCCCAGCACATGCATCCTTCGACACCAAAGATTTTGGTGCAAAGATAAATAAAAATTATAATATTCGCGTGAAATCATCTAAAATGTTCTCCAATCGTTGAAAGTCCTCATCTGTTATGAGATGGTTGTTGCCAATAAAAAAACCATTATAATGCAAATAGTCAACATTGGCGTCCCAACCAATATCCATATTATACCCTTTTAAAAACGGTTGTTTCAATAAATTTCCACTGCATAGGGGGCGAGTTTCAATTCCCCTTTCCATTAAAAAGCTTTCTAGCCTATTTCTATACTCTTGAGTTGGGCAAATAAATGGAAGACAAAAACTACTATTACCCTCTTCGCGGGGAATGTGAAACACTTCATGCTTTTTCAATAATTGAAGAAAATTTGTGTATATCTGCCTTCTTCTTTCAATACAATCGTCTAGCCGTTCCAGCTGAGATTGTCCCAGAACCGCGTTCAGTTCCATGCTCCTAAAGTTATATCCATCTGTCATGAACAAAAATTGAGGATGAACGTCGGAATACTGCTTTTTATATTTTTCAAATATTTCGGGTGGCGCTTCGCGGGCCATTCCGTGACTTCGCTTCATCTTCATTATCCGATACAGCTCTTCATCATCAGTAGAAACAAAGCCGCCCTCGATTGTAGTCATGTGATGTCCAAAATAGAAGCTAAATGTAGATCCCTCAGAAAGAGTTCCAGCTTTACGCCCCTTGTAAACGGCGCCGTGCGATTCGCACACATCTTCAATAAAAACCACCTCGGGCAAAATCTTTTTATACAAATCTATATCTGCCGGAATACCAAATAAGTGGGTGACAAAGGCCACTTTTATATCAGAGTGCTCGTCTCTTATCGCCAATAGGTGCTTTAAATCAAACCCAAAATTGTCTTTATCCACATCACAAAAAATGGGAGTCAAGCCAAGCTGGATGATGGGGGATATATTAGTAACCCAAGTCATAGCGGGAACCAACACTTTATCTCCGGGCTGGAGATCATACTTTTCCTTAATGGCCGCGACCAGCAAAAGATTGGCTGTGCTACCCGAGGATACAAATAAGGAATGTTTACAGCCGAGCCACTCGGACCACTGTTTCTCAAACTCTCTTACTTGTGGACCATTGGTAAATCGATCAGCCGTTGATATAAAATCGATCATTCGCCTCTTATCGTGCTCAGTTATACAATCCTTCATTAAAGGCCAAAACATATTATACTCCGTACTTTTCTTTAATTTTATTATAAACCTTGCAAACGCCGTCCTCAAAAGGCGTAAAGGCAAAGTCCCCCAAACAATCCGCCATTCGGCTGCAATCTACATCTTTGCGGAATTGGCCATCGGGCTTTTCCGCATCATACCTTATTGACCACCCCTCCTTGCCAAGTGCGCCGAGGGACATTCGCGCCATTTGGTCTATAGAATAATTTTGACCTACGGGCGCAACATTGAAAGACGCCCGAATATCGCCATCTACTACGGACTTTATAACCCGGGCCAAATCTCCAGCGTGCATAAATTGCCGCATTGGCTTGCCGGTCCCAAAGAGACTTATTTCCTGTTTATTTTCCCGTTCCGCATCAATAATCTTCTTTATAAGGGCAGTGATAAAGTGGCTTTTTTGAGCATCTTCAAAATTATCATACTCACCGTATAAATTGCAAGGTATAAGGTAATTGTAGTTCAATCCACATTGCTGGTTATAGGCCTCAATTTGAACAGCCATGCACCTCTTTGTATAGGCATAGCTAAAATTAGCTCGTGCCGGGGGGCCCTTGTGGATATCTTCTTCCGTCATAGGATAGCTTTCCGCCACATCCGGATACATACAGGTGCTCAATATGGCCAAAAAATTCGTCACGCCATGGTTCCTGGCTGACGAAACAACGTGTGTGTTCATTTTTATGTTTTGATCATAAAATTCAGCTGGATGGCTTATATTCTGAAGTATGCCTCCCACTTTGGCGGCCAAGTGGATGACTGCATCGGGCTTCTCTCTGGCAAACAGGCTATCAGTTTCTGCTGCGTTGGTTAAATCACAGTCACTACTTGATAAATAAATAAGATGGGGCATTATTTCTTGCAAATGGCGGCCGACCATCCCGCTTCCCCCTGTTACAATAATTTTCATATTTGACTCATTCCTCCTCTTCTTGATATGTGAACAAGTCACCGTAGGCCCGCTTCAGCTCCTCTACCACCACTTTTCTTTCTCTAATATTAACGTGAAAGCCCGCTTCGGCAACGCCCACTGCAAACGCCAATTGTTGTGATTCTGTCAGCAACGTCGACTCTGGCTTATAGGTCACACGAGATAAATTTATAGGTATTTCGGGATTATTATTTTCCACAAACTGCCTAATTTGAAAAGCAAGGTGTTCGTGATTGCTCTGATCGGACGCCATGCTTATAAGGGCACGAATGCCCAAATCTTGAGCGTATAAGGCCAACACTCGATTATCACGGGGAAAGCATGGGCCTCCATAGCCGTACCCATAATTTATATACTTATTTCCCACACGGGTATCGTCACCAATGGCAGTCAGCACAGTACTAGGATTGCCGCCGGCATTGGTGACAATATCTCCTATCATGTTCGCATATGAAATTTTAGTGGTTAAAAAGCAGTTTAGACCAATTTTGGTAATTTCCGCCTCAACCCTGGACATTCTATGAATCTTGGGTTCGCTTAGGGTCATTCTCTCATACATATTTTGTAGAATATCGCCTGCTTCGTCGCTCCCTTGTCCAATTAACACCATATCTGGGTATGCCTGATCCCTTAAAATTGTTCCTTGGGCTATAAATTCCGGATTATAACTAACCGTATACCCGTATTCCAGCAATTGATCCTGAACAGTGTCACAATACTCTGGCATCGTCGTGCAACAAATCACTAAATGCTTGCTATCGACTGAGCCATGCGACTTAACGGCATCGACAACCGCCTGCACCTGAGAGTGGTCATACCTTCCGTTTTCCAATGAGGGGGTCGCGACGACCATGAAAATCACACTAGCGTGATCTAGTGTCTCTGCCAAATCAGTGGTGGCTACAAAATTAGAAGATTCGTTTAGATAGTTTACAACATTGTGTTCGTGACTCTCCAATGTCTTGCTGTTGATGGCGTCAACATATGCTTGGTTTAAATCCATACCCAAAACACTATAGCCGGCGCGCTCAAGGGTTAGCGCGAAACAAATGCCCAGCCTGCCAATTCCTATGATAGAGACATTTTCCATTTAGCTGTTTTCCTTCCCGGGGTGGAATACGGGGATGGGTCTCATCTTATGAAGGTTTTTGCTATGAAAAGAGTTATAAATTCCAATAACTTCCCCTTGTCGATCCGTCAAAGGTGCCGTGGAACTATTTTCGATATACGACATTGCCCATTCAAGCTCTTCATATGAAGCCCCTATCTGTTGTTCATCCGTTCGCGAGTCCTCCCAAAGGCCATCCGTAGGGGGGGCAACAATAATCCTATAATCAACTTTTAGGGATCGCGCAGTGTCTCGTACTTCAGTTTTTGTTAGTCCCGCGATCGGGCTAACATCTACTCCGCCGTCTCCATATTTAGTGTAAAACCCTACCCCAAAGTCCTCCACCTTGTTTCCAGTCCCAACAACAATGCCACTATTTAAAGAAGCGATATAATAAAGAATCATCATCCTCATCCGGGACTTGGAATTAGCGCTAGCCAATTCGTCCGTCGACCCCAGACGATAAAAAATCTCCTCAAAAGAGCCGAAAGCATTGGTCGCATCAACATTGAGATATTTTACATTTGGATAATGAGTTGTTAACCAGTTACAGTGCGTAGTAGACAGGGCGGTGCTCTCTTCTTTAGATGAAATCGGGATGTTCAGCACATACGTGTCCACTCCCGTTTTCGCACATAAAGTAGATGTAACTGCTGAGTCCACTCCTCCGGAAACACCCACTACAAAGCATTTCATGCCGCTCTCGGCTAAATAATTCTTTAGCCAGTTAGAAATTTGGTCCTCTAGCTTTTCAGTCATGACTTTTTCCCTTCTTGCCCGAGACGGGCCGATGTTTTGTATTTTCCAATTCTTCTACCATACCACAACACTTCTTTAGCCCAATCGAACAAGTTTCCATTATAATTTTTTGCCTCAAATACCACCGCATTGTTTACTCTACTAAGCACCTGATCGCCCTCGATGACGCCGTGAATGTTGTGATCAAAGGCGACCGTTAAGGGATACGTCGTGTTAGGGTCACTTACTCTACATTTTTGGTACTTAAAAATATCTTCTAAGACGCCCAATTCTGCCCGTGGATATTCCTTCAATATAAACTGCATAATTTCGCTATAAAACCTATCTTTATTAGAACCCTGAGCCAGTCGAATACAGGTGGCTTCTTCAACCGCCCAGTTTATATCGCCGGTGTCGTCCAGTACATAACCCCAGTGGCGCTTGTTTTGTAATATCTTGCTTAAGTTCTCTTTGATACTATTATACTCTATTCCGATAAAAGTTTTCTCATTTTTTTTAGAAAACTGTAACAATTGAAGATAAAAGTCCTGTAACGGGATGCCATAAATTTTATTTAGACCACGAGCAACAAACTGAAGGGGTCCTAAATAGTGCCCAAAGATTACAGCCCATCTAAATTGGTGTCCCTCGACCCACTCTTCGACTGTGAGCTTGTTTGTTTCTGTTACAAATTCCACTGTGTCGACATTAAGCTCTTCGGTAATATGCCTGTGAGAAAAGCGAGGCTGAGTTGTAGAGGTTTTAATGCCATATGTTTCCAAATATTCGTCTGATCCAATGGGCGCGTTTGGCAACAACATCATCAAGTGAATATCTAGATAATTGTGGTATCCATATTTCATGATTTGTCCCACGCCATTAACAAAAGAGTCCAGCGTTTCCTCTGGCAGTCCCCAGATTAGTTCGACATAGCTTCCAATATTCTCGCTTTCATATAGCTCGATAAACTCCTGAAGCTTTCCTCCGTCGATGTTTCTTCTTTTAATGGCTCTGAGAACGGACGGGTTCATCGACTGCAGTGCGATTGTCATACCCTTTTGGGCGCCGCATTCTTCAAATATTTTAGCAATGTTTAGAACCCGATCCGCTTTTCCCTTTACCCATGTAACCCTATAAGCATCAGGATATTGGTATTGAGACTTAATATCTCTCACATAACAGGCCAAGTCGTAGTCGGCTTCGCAAGATAGTCCATAATTTGAATTTGCGTCTGTTACGTACTCAATTTTATTAGCAGCAATCCAGTCAATTTCTTGCTTAGTTCTTTCATGTGCATACCGAACTTTAGAGTAATACTTCTCCCCTATTTCACAAAACGCACAGCTAAACGGACAGCCACGAGAAGACTCTACAATGGCGCTATATAGAAGCCCGGTGGTGTTCTCGGAAATGAGCCTATCAAATGATCCGTCCAAATAGGGGCTTGGGCAATTTTGCACATCCTTGATCCTGGGGCGCGGGCGCGACTTAAACTCTTTCCCCCCCTCATTGAGAGTAATCCCCGCTATGTTGGAAAAATTTGGTTTGTCGCTTAAACGTTCGACTAGAATTTCATAAAAGCTCTCTTCCCCTTCATGGTGGACAATAACGTCTACATAAGGGTGGAGTTGAAAGAATCCCTCACTACGATCAGATAAAGGCTGGTGCTGGCCTCCAAAAACAATGAGGCAATCTGGATGGCTTTCTTTTACTTTTTTTGCTATTTGACAATTTAGGTTCCAGTTCCACATAAAGCAAGAGAAGCCTAATACGTCGGGGGAGTCAATTTTATTGCATATTTCATCCACCTCTTCGCGAAAGTAAAACCAATCCTTTAGGACATAATTGTCTCTAATTAGCTCTTTATTTTTACAGTATGACCAAACCACTCCAGAGCTATATGGAAGATAAACTTGATTTGCAAAAATATCAGATAGTTCAAAAAGATAGACATTCTTTTTCATACTAAACCACCTTCCAACTAGGAGGATAAAATCCGTTGTTTACTCTTCCGTCTGGCGGTACTGCATAAGCGCTTGGGGCGACTACGACCTTGTTTGGATTACTGTTTAGTAGAGCAGACCAATAGCCAAATGATGTACTGTGAGATAGAATGTTGTGATCGCAAGACTTCATAATGGCAAAGTCCTGCATATCGTTGTTACCCTCACAAAATACAAATCTATCATCTTTTAAGTTCTTCTTACACCAGTTAATATCCCCTTGATTGTGAGTCATACCTCCCCATGACCCACCAGAAAACACTAAAAATTTAACATTTTCCGGAAACTCTTTCATTGCCTTCAGAAGATATCTTCCAAAAAAGCTATCTTCCTCAAATTCATCATCAGTGCCAAAGTAATTGTCAACTAGTCCGCTATTTCGACCGAAGGTTCCATCTACATTGTCTCCACGACGAAAATGTACGCTTATTATCTGCTCGTTGTTAGTTCTCAAGTTTTCAATATAATCCGTCGCAAACTCTTGCAGCTCATCATTCAACCTTAAGTCTTCTTTGATAGTAGCCTCGTGCTTGGCGAAGTATCGGTAACTTTGAAAATATCCACGAAAATCAATGTTGTCTGGAGTTTCAAAAACTTCTCTATAAAACTTAGAATGGTCGGGCTCCATGAAGACATACTGTAATTTATTTAAATCTTGTTGAGTGAGAAATTGACACTCTATGTTGAACTGGTCCAATTGACATTTTTGGTTCTGGCAGGCGATCTGAGATGGATCAGGTATTCTCAGCTCATAGCCTCTTTCGAGAGATACGGCTCGAACCATTGCGTATTGAAATAGCTGATTGCCCAGTCTCCCGTAGGCTCCTAGTTGACTGTAGGTTATCATAGATTTACCTTTATTTTTTTGAAATTAATATCTTCGCATCTGTAAAATACAAATAATCTATATTTGTTTTCAAGAAGCACTTAATAGCATGTTCGGGGGTTTCAACAATAGGCTCGCGGTCGTTAAAGCTCGTATTTAGTAGAATGGGTACACCCGTCTTTTCTTTCCAAGCGGACAGGAATCCGTGATACCAGTGGTTGTCTGACTGTTCGACTGTCTGCAATCTTCCGGTATTGTCAAAATGAACAACTGCCGGAACTTTGTCAACGACTTCATCTCTAAACTTAAGAGCGAAGTTCATGTATGGGCTGTCAATGTCATGCACAAACCAATCTTTCACATCTGAGCGCAAGATTGAGGGCGCAAACGGGCGAAATGATTGCCTATGTTTTACCTTCTCATTAATCAAGTCTTTCATGTCAGCGCTGCGAGGGTCGGCTAAGATACTTCTATTGCCAAGGGCTCGGCGACCGGACTCGGAGCCACCCCCAAAAACAGATACAATATTCTGTTTATCTAGCAAATTAAGCACTTCTTCATCATTTGCTTTTTGTGCAACAATCTTACTCTTGTAATTGCCTATAGTTTCTTCAATATTCTCAGTGCTATATGTGGCTCCAAGATATGGTGTGCAGTTTCCGTCCCAATTGACACGAGGATTATCATGCACATGGTGATACATGAATTGTGCGCTCCCAATAGCTAAGCCAGCGTCATAGGGAACCGGTGGCACATACACACCCTTAAGTTGCGGGAACCAGTCCAAGATTTTACCCATGGCAACGCAGTTAAGGGCACATCCGCCCCCTAAGCATAGATACTCGTCAGTTGGACCCAGCACTTGAGCTAAAAGTCCACGAATCTGGTTCTCTGTTGTTGTCTGCAGAGCGCGAGCTATTTCGTACTTATTATCACTCTCTTGGTCTATGGCTTGCCTCATTAAATCATAGCTTGTCTTATACCAACAAAAATCAATATATGGCACATAGGCATCCGTCTTTCCCATAGCAGCCATAGCCATCAGCGTTCCAGCCTGATTTCCAAAGGGAGGCCCTGTAGACATATCAAACACCTTAGTTAACATACTGTGCCATGTAAATCCAACACTCATGTTACCTTGTGGCTCAATGTGAAGAGGTGTTATTTTATTATCCTGTCCGCGCCAAATGGTAAAAGAAGTGTCTTGAAACTCGCCGTTGCCAACTAGATTTTCCTCATACTTTAGATAGTCCCACCCGCCGGCGTCAAGAGTTAAAATAATCGCCTTATCAAAATTGCTAGAGTAAAAAGCGTTTGCCGCATGTGACTGATGATGTCCCACCATTAGGTATTGTCCATCATTTTTTTGCACTATTTCTAACATCTCTTGATAGGAAGATAATTGACCTGAGCCAATAAACTCTCCCCAACCAGCAGATGATGGCGGCGCTGGCCAATCAGACACGTACTTAATATCCTGATAGTCTGGCACTCGTTCCTTGATGAATTTAAAGATGTCTGTCTCGCCCTCTTTTATACGAGAGAATCGCTCATATTCTTCATGAATTGTCGGTACACCATCCTCTAGAATACAATATGCTGCGTCGTGCCCATTGGCAATACCAAGAATCTTCATCTTACCTCTACATTCCTAAATAACTCAAACTCTGTCAGATCTCGATAAGGGGGATCTTCAGGAATATCCTCAACATGTTCCGGATAATTCTGCATCAAGGTCAGTCCTCGTGCAGCTTGCTCTGGAGTCATATACATATTCCAACCCTCTTCATCTATTGTATCCTCATGGTATTTTAATCCATCCGTGCGACCTTCGTATCGCCTCGCTTTAAACCACTTAGCAGCCTCTTCATTGTCACAAAGAATCATGCCGCCTTTGCCGATCTTAAGATGCTTTTTAATATGAAACGATAAACACATATAGGATCCTGAAATATACATTCCAGAAGTTAACCGTTTTGCGGCATCATAAACAGGGAATGGCTTAAGCTGATAGATGCCCTCCCACTGAATATCTTCAAAAACCAAGTCCCCACCCGCCTGTAAAATTGACTGGGGAGGGGAGAGGTAAGTCCGCTTGGGTATAACTACTTCTTTGCCCCGGACGTCCACCCATCTACATGCAAGGAAAATTGCATTTGTGCAACTGTTTAACGAAATTGCATACGGGGCACCGGTGTAGTCAGCTATTGTCTCTTCAAGCATTTGTACAATCTTGTAAGGATTATGTCTCATTGTTGCTCCAGGATTACGAGTTTAGTGCTTTTTTATTTATTCATCGATTTTAAGCAGCCGGTCATATACCGCGGTTCGATCTGCTTCGCTAGGGCCCACCACCATTGAGTCGCCGGAACTGTACGCAAGCGGCCGGATGGTAGAGGCTGGGTCGAGAAGTCCACCCTTAGCATAAGTAATAACGTCGGGATTGTGGCGCCAGTGTTGTATATACTTTCTATTAATTCCAAAAAAATGATTCGTACGCACAAACATAGGAAAAAAGTTATCGGTTAGATGGTCCGACATCTCTCGGAAAGTAGTAGAACATCCCGGCGGGGGTTCGCCCAGCTCAACAGAAAGATATTTAACACGGGAAAAGTCTTTATTATACAAAAATTCATACTCTGCCCCCTCAATATCTACTTTCAAATAATCAATCTTATCTTCCCCTATTGTCTCAAAAATGGTTTCCAAATCAATTTGGTCCACAACGTTGTATTTGTCCGGGCTAATGCCTTTACCATAATCCCTATAAATGCTAGAGCTATCCACGTCGTCCCCATTTAAGTAAATCTTTACATCCTTTTCGTTGGAGCCGCCGGCGGCCATATTATAGGGGATTATCGCTCCGTGATTTATGTGATGGCTAGAAGAAAGAAACATCATGAAGGTCTCGTAGTTCTCTTTGAGGGCCTCAAAGGCATAAACTTTCTCAAAATAATTCGTGGCCACAAATGAGAAGGCGCCTATACTTGCTCCCACGTCTACAGAAACCCCTTGAGAGACGGGATAAATGCGGGTGTTAAAAAGAAAGCGGGGCGACGGCAGATGGGTACCTACGCACGCATAGGGCAGCGGGTATACATTGACGACTTCATCGGTGGCGTCAAAAAACCTTTCAACCATCGCCTCTTCAATGCCCGTGGCTGCAGCAGTGTTCTCCACAACCTTGCGCTTAAGCTCTTCACGCCTTTCGGCTTGTCGCTCTTCGTCGCGAGCTTTTGAGGGGGCAAATTCATAATCTTCAAAGTTCTTCATTTTTCTCCAAAATATAATACTTCTTCTTAAAGCCGCACTTTTCAAACAACTTGAGGCTAGCCTTATTGTCCACCTTTACCTTCGCGAAGGCGGCAGGATGGAGCTGCATAAGCTCGCTTATCATAAAGAACGCTATGCCCATTTTCTGAAAATCTGGATGAGTGGCCACCCTTATGTCATTATTGGCCACTCCTGCTGCGCCCACGAAGCCCGCGGGCCTATCATCCGCCAAGCAGATATAATAACCCTTATGGTGAACCTGCATATAAGCTATATGTTCTAGTTCTGTAATGTGGTCTTGCTGGACAAAGCCCTGCTTCACCTGGCTATTGTTGCGCAAGTTTCTTACAAATTCCCAATAATGGGGTTCGTTTTCTACTAATCTAAGCTTCATTAATATCTATTATAACACCATCAAAAGTTTTTTTTTATCTTACCACACACACTCTTGAAAAAAATATGGATTTGGCTCGTTCAGCCAATAGCCCCTTAGGTAGCCTCGACTACCCTTCCAGCCATCTAGTCCCAACATTGGGTTTAAGGTGCTCCCTATATCCATATATGTGTTATTGGGGAACTCTTTATATAATTCATAAATCAGCAAGTTACTTAAGCTAGCGGCTGAAAAGAGAAAAAGATGATTTTGGACATTGTTTTCCCCCACCCACTCCTTCATATCCTCTATTAGGTGTACATCATTAATATGACAATTTTGGCCTATCCTATAATCTCTTTTTAGGTTGAGGGGGAATTTGTCTAAATTGGCTAATTTATTGCAAACGTATACTACCTCATAATTTTTTGCCTTCATTGCCGGGAGCATTTGTGTCATAAAATTAATGTAATTCCCATTAATAATGAGGTTTGCGAACGTTAGGCGGTCTTCGTCAAGCTGCAGCCGATTGGGCTCAAACTGCCAGCTCCAATCCGCCTCTCCTACGTCTTGTTTCGTGCAGATGCCTTTGTAATAATTGGGTTGCCGGTGAAGATAGCACTTCATCAAATGAGTTCGAAGCTCCTGATCTTTTTCGGGGATAAATGCCTTATGCTCTTCTTCCCCCCAACTTCCGCCATGGGTCTCCTCTCTAACGTAGCACCTATCTTGTTCTATCTCCACTTTGCGATTCTGCAAAATATAAAGCTCTCCATCGGAAAACCGGGTGAAAGCGAAATGTTCTCCGCTTTTAATTTTGTCCAAAATTATATTAAAATCTTTTTTAAACTTCATCTTTAAAAGCCCTCCTGATTTAAAATATTTAAAATTTTCTCGGAAGCGTGACCATCGCCATAGGGGCACTCCCCAATGGCCGTATGGTCCAGATCTATTTCCCGAAAAAGAGAAGATAAGTGTTGAGGTGTCGGACAAAGAAAAGCAAACTTGCCCACTCCTTCTGAGCGCTCTGTGGTCTTGCGACAAACAATGCACTTCTTTCTGAAAAAGGATGCCTCTTCTTGAATCCCGCCGCTATCAGTAATTATAAGCCTACATCGCGCCAAAAGAGTGATAAAATCACTATACTCAACTGGTGGGACTGTCTTAGCGTGTTTGAGAATATTTTTATGTTTCTGTACATTGGGATTTGGGTGAAGCGGCAGAACAAACTCATAATGAGGATATTGTTGTGCCAAAATATCAATTTCGGAAAACCATTTATCGAGCCAGTGATGATTTTCACGACGGTGCATCGTAACAACAATTTGATTTCCATAAAAGGAGTCCACGTCTCTTAAGTTGTCTAACACCGTATTGCCCACTACATGAATAGATCCTCCCACCTTTTCTTGTCTTAGGTTCTCTGCAGCACCTAAAGTAGGGCAAAGGTGGATATCAGTTAGTCGCGCGATTGCTTGTCTGTTAAATTCCTCTGGATAAGGATCATACTTGTTATCAGTACGGAGACCAGCTTCTAGGTGAATAATTTTAATTTTTCTATGAAAGGCAGCCAATGCAACTGCAAAAGCAGACGTTGTGTCTCCCTGGATTATAACGTGTGTAAGCTCAGGATCATCCCAAGCTGGGGAGCCACACATGACAGAGCCCACAATCGAGTCCAAGCGGTTCTGAGCGTCTTTTATCTCTAGCCTATGGGAAACTGAATCTTGAATACCGGGCGGGAGAAGATCTAAATGCTGACCTGTAAAGAATGTTATGTATGGGATGTCATTATTGGAAAATGCCTTCATTAGAGGAGACAACTTAATGTACTCAGGTCGCGTCCCAAACGCAACTAAAATCTTCACTTTTCCCTCCATTTTGGATAAGGGTGGTCATTTGCTAATTTAAATGTTTCAACAAAGTCGCTTTCCCACTCAGGCACAATTTTTGCATCCTCCAAGTTTCTAGGGGGCAAGTAGATCCTCATCCCACGCTGCAAGCATGACCGCAGGTTTTCCACAACAAAGTTGTTATCAGTGTGTTTAGATAACCTAACATTCCACCTTGCGTTTGGAGAAACAGAGTAGTTTCCATCTAGATATTCAAACAAGGCGTCGATAGTTATGTCATCGGCTGCATCTACAAAATCGTCCATTGAGCAAGATCTATCATACTCAAATTCTTTTGTAACCAAGATGTCGCCAGCATCAACCCTCTTAGCTAGCTTAAATATTGATACCCCCCATGTTCCAGTATTCAACATTCTTCCCCAAACTAAAGAGGCAGCGCCCTGTACACTTGGAAGTATAGCACCATGATTCCCTATCACGTTTTGAGCTTTTATCACTTCTTCAGGTACTATCCTAGAATCCCCCAGACCTATTACTAGATCAACCTTTTGATTTTTTAGGTTATCCCAATTGTTTGTTTTGTCTAGGTAAATTTCATTATGAGTACAAAAGTCATCCAATGAAACTGAGTTTACCTTTTTGCTGCGCAGTTCATCCGGCAATCCAAAAACATACCGAACATCATACCCATCTGAAACGAGGCGACGAAGACCTTTAAGGGTCTGTTTTGTATTCCCAAATACTGCTATCTTCATCTCATTCCAAGAATCTTCTTAGCCCAGCGTGATGCAATTTCTGTATAACCCTCATTGTCAAAGTGTACACCGTCGATAAGAAACTCCTTCATGTTAGACATGTCACAAACCTCAAATCCCAACTCTTTTGACATCTTAAGAACCTCTTGAGAGTAGACCTCTGTATATGTCCTGTTAGATTGATAATATGGTGAAAATTCAAGTTCTGGTAGTGTTGCTACAATTGGGGTCATACCATTGGCTCTAGAAGAAAGAACAATTTGACGAATATTATCACGATACACATCGATAGGGGTGGGCGACTTGGTATCGTTTGTGCCGATCATCAATAGCATAACTCTACAACTTCGATTGGATTTCATAATAGACCAACTTCGGCGCAAAAGATCAGAACTAGTTTCACCATTTATCCCATAGTTGTGGCAAATATAAAATTCACCTGTTTCGGCGCTAAGAATCTTTCCCAACTCTGCAGGGTATGATCTGCCATACCTATCGCGCGCACCATACGTTAAAGAATCTCCTAAACAAAGGATTTCATTCCAAATCATTTCTTACTCCTTAAATATTGTTTACTGTGTTCCAGCCGCCATCGAGAGCGTTCTTAATGCACATATCTCTTTCACTAAAAAATTGCTTGTGAGGTACCGCTTGATTATTTGACGTTGCTTTTGAATCTACCCCGAGTTCGTATCCATAAAGAGAGCCATGCAGCTCGTTCTGTTCCGGAGGGTGTGGGGGACAATAAGTTTGTATCCCACCATATTTTTGCGCGGTATATGAAAAATGAATATCCTCTCCGTTATCCCACGTAATCGGCTTCTCTCTCCATAAGTGAGATAACCATTCTCTCTTAAAAAACCAAGCGTGTCCGACATAATCAACACGCATTGTCTCTTTGTTTTTGCGTGGCCAGCCAGCTCTCTCTGGTTGATATTGCATAGCGCGCGGACCTGTTTGAATATATCCTGCGCTACCTAATATTCCCTCATATTCTACCATGGTATCTAAACAATTTTCAAACCATTTCTTACCAGGTATAGTATCATCATCAAACACAGCCACATATTCAGTATCAGCAAGCAGTGCGCCGGCAAATCTACCAAAAAACTTCCAATTATGATCGTTATCGAAAATCTTATCAAACCCTAGATCGCTATAATCCCAGTCTTTGTTATCTTCATGCGCGTTAACCCATAGCCAAATTTGATGAGGCTGCACGGTCTGATTCTCGATAGCGGCGACTTGCCTCTTAAGATTGTAGGGGCGCCTATAAGAATTTAAAATAACGGTAATGTTGGATTTCTTTTGTGGACTTTTTAGAGTGTGCTTTGCGCGATCGCCCCGAACGGCATCCACAACTTTATCAATGTTTTTTTCCCTTTGCGCTTCAACAAAATCAATCAGCTCAGGACCCTTGTACTGCCCAAACCAGGACTCTGAGGTGCATCCATTGTTTCCGTTCGTATAAAGCTTGCAGCCGAGCATCCGGGCCTCTACGACTAGGCGACAAAAACTCTCCAATACCTGCGGGAAAAACGCCAAAGCATCGTGTTCCGCAAGTTGTGAAATAAAATCCTCGTAGCGCGAGGAAGAAATAAAATTATAGGGGAGCTTTTTTTCGTCACAAAAGACAATGGACTGGCGGGTGCCCTTGATTTTGTTTGCTGATTCTACAATAGCACAAGCGGCGTTTTTTTTAGCTGTGGTGTATTTTCTCAGGGTTGCAAGCTCCTGATCAGACCAAAGGCTGCAACCCAAATTGATTATATTATCAATGCCTAAATTTTGTCTTGCAACCCTAGCGTGAATCTTAGATTGACAAAAGACAGCCATGGCATTGCCATAGAGTTCTCTATGGACAATCTGCGCCGGGGGTGCCATATAATCTGGAAATTTCGAAGGATCGCGGGTCTTCAGATATTTGTGATCGTGTTCGAAAATAACGTATTTGAGTGTTTTAAGATATTTAAGAGCCTCTTCATCAAGCAGCACAAAATTGCCTACAATAAAAATCTTATCTTTATGTTGCCTAAGGTCTTTGACTCCTATTTTATGAGTCTCAAGCTGGATGATATCAAATCCGCGAGATTTCAGGCCGTCAATTAAAATGTCATTGACTACCTCGGCGCCTCCGCGAATAGTGTCCGTATAAAAATCAGCTAAAAATACTACCGCTTCCATTAATCAAAAACCAGAACACTGTCTTCTCCCGGGTCGCCCAAAGGCGCCACGGCCAATAAAATTTGTTCCACAAATTCTGCATGCTTCTTTTCTGCTGCAAATTCCTTTAAAACATGTTTTTTCAACTTTTTCGCTTTCCCGATCGCAACGGTATGATTTTTATAAAATTCACGCAGCTTGAGCTTGCAACTCTTTTCAGTCGCATCGCACCAACTCGTCCCGGGCTCCATAACATTCTTCCAAACCGCTTCGGGGGGGATTTGCGAGAGAGTGTAGTCGATTTTAGTAAAAAGGGGCTTTTTCTTCATTTTGCCCTTTTTGTCTTTTACGTTGCCATACAAAAAATCTTTATGACCGCTCCAATCACATGCTAAAACTGGGAGCCCATTGCAGACTGCCTCAAACAAAGGAAGCCCAAAGCCCTCGCCGTGCGACAAGGAAAGGAGTCCCTTAACTTTAGGGTGGTTGTAGAGGCTGCACATTTGTCCGTCAGTAAGACTTCCGTGCAAAAAGTGAATCTTGCACTTCTTCTCACCACAAGATTCAATTAAAGCTTGCACTCTTTCTAGGCAAAAATGCCTATCGATCACAGCATTTCGCATTAAGCTGGTTTTTAAAATAAGTCCAGCATCCTCAATCTCTCTAAATTCTTCAATAAACCATCGAATTGTATTTTCTACGTTTTTGCGTGGGCCCCACTGGGCAACGGTCAGCAAATTAAAATCTGTCGAAAAATCAATATCTAATGGCTCTGGGTTCGTATACCTTACGCCATAATTTACTGCTTCAACGGGCACTTGAACACAGTAATCTTTTATTATGTCGCCAGTCTGCTCGTTGGTGGCCTCATAAGAAGAGTTTACGTAAGTGTCAGTTGAGTGCTTAGATGTGGTAATGATCCGATCCATCAAAAAACTTTTTTGTACCCATACCGGGGCGACCCGATTGCACTCAATGCCAGCAGTATACCCCACATTAATGGGGGCCAACTTTTCCCACTCATTGGGGATGGTAACCTGTAGACTGGCGTCTAGGGGTTCTTTATTTTGTAAATGAAAGTTTGTCTTCATTATAAGATGGTCTAGCCATCGTCGCTCTTCATCATCTTTAGAAATCCAACCAGTCTTTCCCCAGTTAATAGGAACTAGGAGAATGTCGAACAGGTCCTCACGACTTCTCAAGCACTGAAGGGCAAAACGGGTCTGCTCTCCATAGCCTGACGCGGAAAGGGCCGGGCCGCGAACTAAAATTTTGTATCTCTTGCTCATAGTTCTTTTAATTCCCAATTATTGTAATTTTTTCTATTCTCCCAGGACCCATACTTTTCATGGACGTCCAGCATTAATTGCACCCAACGCTTACAATATTTATCATATGAATAGTTGGTGTTTACATGCTCTCTGCCTAATTTGCCTAACGCGGCTCGGTGTTCGGGCTCCATTGCGTGGATCTTGTGTAAGGCTGCAATAAAATCTTCTTTGCCCACACGATCTTCATAGATATAAGGCACGTCCTGAGACCCTATGATGGCCTTCGAAACTGGCTCTAGCCCTATTCCAAACCAATTCTTCCCGTCTGTTACTTGTTCTTGGAGTCCTCCGGTCATATTAACAATTATGGGGGTTTCGCAAGCCAAAGACTCAAAAGTCGCAAGACCAAAGCCCTCAGCATCCGCAATATTAACTGTACAGTCGACCGCGTTATAAATCATGGCTAAGTGCTCCGGAGGGTGCTTTTGAGTGGAAAGCATTACTTGTCCATTGGTGAGTCCGCGGCGGCGCAGTAGTCGTACCAAGTCTTGACCATGCTGATCTTTGGGATCCGTATGCATAATTAAATGTGCGGCGCCTTCTTCCACTTCCTTAAGGAACTCCGAAAACCACCACAACACCGACCCGCTCATTTTGCGACGAGCATTACGATTATTCCAAAAAAATACGGTAGAATCTTTATTAAAATTGGAAACATGGGCAAACATGTCACGTCGAAACGCAGCTACGTTCTCTGGGGGTAGCTTTTTAAAAATCTCAGTGTTAACAGAGTGTGGCAAATAATGCTCTTCTACCTCGGGGGCTACGGTACGAACAATGTCGCTTGTAACCTTAGAAATGGTAACCACCACGTCATTAGAGTCGTAGTAGCTTTTGTTAAATTCGGGATAAGGATAGTTGTCCCATACGTGATAATATACCATAGGAATATGCTGTCTGATTTCATCCTCAAACTCCCACAGCCACCCATAAAAGCGAGGATCTGTCATAAACCACAGAATATCCGGCTTATGATTTCTTAAAATAGACCTAATCATATCGGGGTTACCATAGCCGTCGACTGGAAAGACAACAAAGCGTTCGCCCCATGGGTCAACTGCCTGAGGTTTGTAATCTTTATGCGTGACGGCGCCGCCTAGGCAAATAAAATCAAATTTATCGCTAGCTAGCAAAGCCTCGATCATATATTTTGTCTGCGTTCCCACGCCCGAGGGCGAAAAGGGGTGGTCTGATAAGACCAATACTTTAATTCTTTTTTGATTCGTAGTCATATCTTAAAAAACATTTCTTTGTTTGCTCGCAAAAGTTCGAATTATCAAACATATACTTAAAATTTAATACATCATCCCGATAATATTTAAACACTCGATAAATGGTATCAAAGTCTTCATACAAGGAGGTGTAAGGCTGGTCTTTGTTTGCCGAAACTCTTTGATACTGGTTAAAGGTGGGTACCTCATCTGTGTCCCCCTCCACAAGAAAATCATATAATCGCTCGCTGTCAGAAGCTATAGCTTCATACCTGCCCACAAAGTGCAAATCAAAATCCCCACCAACGGTTAAATACTGAGTCTGAGTATGTGTCATATAGGGGTTTTCAAACAAACGAGTGCCTTCGTGAAGCTCGTTTAAAAATTGCTCAAAATTAGCAAAGTTGAAATCGAAACGATAATAGTGATATAGGGAAGCCACCCTATCCCAAGGATTTCGAACAAAGCTAAATCTATACGTGGCGTCCCATGTCGTTTCAATATGTCCCTGCTCATGCAAGAGCGGGAAAAGCGCGTTTAAGTAATCAGCCTTAAACGACATCTCCTCTGCGCTCCTTCCTTTGACCGCGGGGTCATAACCAAATGCCGCCGGTTCGCCATCCACAGCATAAGCCTGATGCATTTCTGCCATCGGACGATGGCAGGCGCGCTCTAAATTGAAATAGTGCTTTATCGAAGTGCCCCCAGTTTTGGGGATATGACTATAAATAACCGGAATTTTCCCGATGAGGTCTAAAGGCATTCCTCTCCCTAGCTGCAGTGTTCAGTTTTATGAAACTCACATCCCCGACAAGATAGTCGGTTTTTGATGTGCTTCTTTTTTTGTATATTGTATATGGCTTTGTTCATTAATTTAAGGGCATTTTCAGTTTTTCTTGGTCCACTAGTGACTCTGAAGATTTCAACGTGGTTCTTTTTTGC
>Ga0209349_1000071_pt1 | contig 55561 bp, 44 predicted proteins | sample ETNvirnome_2_130_FD_184067 | JGI IMG/M metagenome (GOLD analysis project Ga0209349, IMG submission 184067) | Marine viral communities from the Pacific Ocean - ETNP_2_130 (SPAdes) (version 2) | ecosystem: Environmental > Aquatic > Marine > Oceanic | place: Pacific Ocean | collected 2013-06-22
TTCTTATATTCCACATGCTGTAAAGCCTAATATTTTTAAGCCCCTAGAAGAAGAAGTAGTAAAAGGATTTAAAGCTCAGAAAGGTCTGGCTGATAAATTTGTTTGCTTTTGGAACAGTCGGAATGCACGAAGAAAGCAATCGGGAACACTAATTTGGTGGTTCAAAGAATTTTTGGACAAAGTCGGGCACGACAAGGCCACACTCATTATGCACACCGACGTAAAAGATCCTCATGGTCAAGATTTAGAAGCCATCATACACGAACTTGGGCTTACAAACGGGGAGATTCTTTTTTCTCGAGAGAAGATTGATCCGACCAGCCTAGCTATGTTGTATAATATGGCCGACGTTACTATAAACCTTTCGGACGCCGAAGGCTTCGGCCTATCGGCTCTTGAGTCACTTTCTAGTGGCACCCCGGTAATTGTGACGATGACCGGAGGCCTCCAAGATCAAGTTACGGATGGTAAAAATTGGTATGGTATTGGTATTGAGCCGGCATCTAAAGCTATTATTGGTTCTCAACAGGTTCCATATATTTATGAGGATCGATTAAATAAAAATGATTTCATAGTTGCCTTGGAGCAGATGTATGAGATAGGTTCTGACGGCCGCCGTGAGTGGGGTCTTAAGTGCAGAGACTGGGTGGAGAAGAATTTTAATTTTGAGAATTTTGTGGAAGCATGGGATGAATTATTTGAAAAGATTAATACCGAAAAGGGATCTTGGGATAGCAGAACTGGCTATACGCCCTATGAAGTGAGGACGTTCTAATGTTACAAAAAATTCTTGTTAAAGGGCCCGCGCTCTCCCGCTCGGGTTATGGAGAACAAACTAGGTTTGCATTGCGAGCACTAAAGTCTCGCGAAGATTTATTCGATATTTATGTTATTAACACCCCGTGGGGAGGTACGGGTCAAATTGTCGAAAATGGAGAAATGCAACAGTGGATCCACGAAGTTATGACCAAAACGAGTCACTATGCTTCCCAGGGCGGCCAATTCGATCTATCTTTACAAGTTACGATTCCTCCCGAGTTTGAAAAAATTGCTCCAATCAATATTGGGTATACGGCTGGGATCGAGACTACGAAAGTGGCCCCCCAGTGGATTGAAAAATCAAATGCGGTAGTTGATAAGATAATTACAGTATCGCAGCACTCAAAGACGGTTTTTGAAAACACCAAATATGATGCCACAAACAAACAGACCGGGGAACAGGTTACAGGGTGGGGGCTGCAAGTACCAGTCGAAGCTGTTGGTTATCCTGTGCGACTGGCTGAGGCTGAAGCCGTCGATATTAACTTAACAACAAGTAAGAATTTTTTGACCATTTCTCAGTGGGGCCCCCGAAAAAACTTAGATAATACCATAAAATGGTTTGTACAAGAGTTTGCAGACGACGAGGATGCTGGACTTATTATAAAAGCTAATACCGCTTCTGATTCAATTATTGATCGTGTACAAACCGTAAATCGCCTCGAAGCTTTGTTAAGCACCACCGGTGATCGAAAATGTAAGGTCTACTTAATTCACGGAGAACTGACTGAAGGCCAGCTGGGGTGGCTCTATCAGCACCCTACAATACAGGCTCTAATCAATATTGCTCATGGAGAAGGATATGGACTGCCTTTATTTGAGGCCGCTTATAATGGGCTGCCAGTCATAACTATCACGTGGGGAGGCCAACTAGACTTTCTTTGCAGGAGCAATAAGAAAGGTAAACAAGTGCCACACGTTATTCGTGTTGACTATGATATTTCGCCTGTGCAAAAAGAGGCGGTTTGGGAAGGGGTTATCCAAAAAGACTCTATGTGGGCATATGCCAAAGAAGCCTCCTACAAACGAGCGCTGCGTGAGGCCATAGAGAAACAGAAACACTATCGCTCTCGCGCCAAACTTCTTCAAAAGACGATACATCAGAACTTTTCTGAGGACGTTATGTTAGAGAAATTTGTAGCATGTGTTCATAAGGAGCCCGACGAAGAAGTAGTTGAGTGGCTTAAAAAGATCGAGGAAATGGAATCGCTGTGAGCCAAGTAATCTTTTTACAAGATTTCTTTGTTCATCAGCATCTTGGGGGAGGCGAACTGCATGACGCAGTTGTAATTAATTACTTCAAAAGCAGGGGTCTTCTCTATGATGAAGTAAATACATATAATGTTACGCCCGAGTACATTCTTCAAAACACCGATAAAGCGTGGTTTATAAGTAATTTTGTAGCACTAAAAAATGTTTGTAAAGCTTTGTTGGCAAAATACTGCAAATATGTGATATATGAACATGATTATAAGTTTCTAAAAAATAGAAACCCGATCGTTTACCCAAATTTTTTGGCTCCAGATAAAAGTCATAAATATAATTTTTCCTTTTATCAAAATGCAGAAAAGATAATTTGCTTAAGTAAATTTCACAAAAAGATATTTGATGATAATCTGGGTCTTTCAAACATTGATAACATCAATTGCAGTATGTGGGAGGATTCGGATCTAGAACTAATGAAGTCACTTAACAATAGCCCGAAAAATGGAAAATATGCTGTTATTCAATCAGATAACAAAATAAAAAAAACGAAGGAGACTGTCTCATACTGCGAGAAGGCGCAGATTAACTTTGATTTAATAAAGGCGGACAATCATCATGATTTTTTGAAGATCCTGGCGCCATATCAGGCGTTAGTATTCCAAACCGGACACCCAGAGCCAACGCCGCGTATAGCTGTGGAAGCTAAAATGCTTAATTGTAATTTTATGTCGCAGAAGAATTTGATCGGTGTTGCTCACGAAGACTGGTTTCATTTAAACGGAAATGCTTTGATTAAAGAAGTGAGAGATATGCGTGATAAGGCCTGTTTGAAACTAGAAAGCATTCTTTTGTGAGGCACAACATATTAACTGTAGTAAATGAGGGGTATGCCGATTTTGGGAAGCTCTTTTTAAATTCATTATTTGAAAACGTAGACCTTCAACAAGTTGATAAAATATTAGTGCATGATACAGGACTCTCCCAGAGTACAATAGAATACTACAATTATTTTCCAAAAGTTGAGATTGTTCCGACCGGCGCCAATTACCGATCTAATGAAATACATGACAAAGGGTGGAAAGATAACACTTACTCTAAAACAAAATATTTACTCGAGTCGCTAGAAGAAAGAGGACTTCCTACCCTGATGATTGATTCCGATTGTATATTTGCTTCATCTTTTGACGATTTAATAGATGAGAAAGCAGACATAGTTGTTTGTTCGCGAAATCGAGAAGGGTTTTCGAAATATATTGGTTCTTTTTTTGGCGCCATAAACGTTGAAAAATCTAAGGACTTTTTATCGAAATGGATTAAGAATGTTGAATTATTACAGGATACCACCGAAATGAAACATTGCGAAAGCCCCGCGCTTTCCAAAACTATTGATGAAGAAACTATCGTAGCCCAAGAGTTACCCGAGCAAACAATATCAGCAACTTTTCCCGACAGCACTTCACTTATATATCATTTAAAATCAGACTATTATGCCACCACCATCGAGCAGCGGCTTTCGTTGCCTCATTCAACACCATTTAGAAAGAGATATTTGTAATGTCTCTATCGGTAGTAATAACCACGTTCAACAGAAGCGAAGTTCTAAGACAAAATCTTGATCAGTTTAAGAAGCAGACAGACATGGATTTTGAGATTGTCGTAGCCATTGACGGCTCGACCGATGATACGAAGGAAATGCTAGCAGGCTACGATGCGCCATTCTCAATTAAATGGGTTGATACCGAAATAAAAGATAAATATTGCTTAGCAAAAGCAAGAAACATGGGTATAATAGAGACTACAAAGCCTATTATTGTAATATTAGATGATGATAGTTTTCCTGTGGGGGGTTTTGTGGCAGCACACAAATCTAGCGTCATGCCGAAAGTATTAACTGGCGGTTATCGTAACTCTCACGATCCAAAGGATTCCTTGCACCCTAAGATGAAAAAGACACTTTTAAAATATGGAATCAAAAAGCCACAACCTATAACCGAAAGGATTGTAGAAAACAACGCATGCATGCTGCGCAAGGACTGGATTGGTTGTGGCATGTTTTCGGAAAGGTTTGAGGGGTATGGCGGTTGCGGACAGGAGTTTGTAGCTCGCTTGGCTCATCAGGGGTTTAAGTATCAATTTAATCCAGAGGCGATGATGTATCACCATCGGGAGTTTGAGGGAGACAATGGTCTCACTAGAGAAATAAAAAATAGGCAAGCAAGCGAATCAGTTCAAATGATTCAGAAACATTGTTGGAGTTATTAACAAATGAATTTGTTAAAGTAGAGAGGGGAAGGAATGTCCTTTGTAGATAAAAATGAAGAAATATGTTTCATTCATATTGCAAAGAATGCTGGTAAATCTATTTCTTCTGCTCTAAAGAAACATTTTGAACCTTCCGAAGCTTCTGCTGGTCGTCACCCCTGGGGACTTGGCTCGGGCCACTGCACGTATTATCAGGCTCTGCGCGATTTTCCAGAAACATCTAAAAAATGGTATGCTTTTGCAGCTGTGAGAGAGCCAGTTGATAGGCTGGTGTCTGCCTACTATTATTTAAATGGGATCCCATCCCCGGGCTGGGAAGAAACCCTCAAATTTGATAAATTCGTAGAGGCTATTTACCGACTTTCTTGGGGTGGCGGCAACGATCGCTGGTCACCAGATTTGTGGTGGAAAGATTATGCCCGGCGCTCCTTAAGCGGACAAAAATCGCGCTGGGCCCTCCCACATATAGTCCCTCAAAACTTTTATTTTAATGATAATCATAATATTAATTTATTTAAGTTGGATAAACTTGATGAAATGTCTTTAGTCTTTAAGGAGAAATTTGACTGTGATCTCCACATCCCGCATCTTGGTGCCAGCGTAAACCGAAAGAATATTGAGATTTCAACACATCAACTTAAAATAATTGAAAAAATTTATGAAAAGGATTTTGAAATTTATGGTCGGTTATCGTCGAAATGAGAGAAGTTGCAATTAAAAAAATATGTAGTAAATTTGATGAAAAAACTTAACAATTATAAAACTTACAAAGACTATCTTCTTCATCAGGCTGCCAAAACGACAGACCCCTATCGTAGGGAAAAGTGGCTCGGTAAAGAATGGGATATAAAACTAGATGGATTTAAAAAGATCTTTATCGAAAAAGAAGAGTTACTTAAAGAATGTCGGAATGTCCTGTGCGTCGGCGCCCGTACAGGACAAGAGGTGGTGGCCCTCAAAGATTTGGGATATCATGCTGTGGGGATTGATTTAATTCCATGTGCTCCTCACGTTATTCATGGCGATATGCACAACCTTGAGTTTGAAAATAACTCATTTGACTGCGTTTTTTCTAATGTATTTGATCATTCTTTACATCCAGAGAAAAAATGTAGCGAGATAGAGAGAGTGTTATCTCCAGACGGAGTTATAATCATGCAATTTCAACTAAATGTTTCACAAGATAAATATACAGAGGTTGAAATCAACAGTCTCCTTGATGATGTGGTGCCTCTGTTTGATAACTGTACGGTTGTTTCTTGCGGCCCAATTGCTGCTAATTTTGCGGCCATGAATCACGAACTTGTTTTGAGAAAGAACCTGAGCTCATAAAATGCTGAAAGACATATTAGATACTCACCTGTCGGAGATAGAGGTACCCCGCGACTACCAGCGAATTTGGGATGAGGTTAATCTGCCAACACAAATACGAAAAGCAGAAAGAAACAATCTTCCGCCTGCACAGAGAGAGGCTGTTTTTGAGAGGCTCTCGAAACGTGGCTATTATTTAACCCAGATAGCTCACAAATATGGCGCCAAAAACATATTGGAAGTGGGAACAGCAGAAGGCTGGCAGTTTTTTAGTTTTGGGGAGTATTGCCGCGGCGAATCTGGCCATGTCTGGAGTTGCGATGTAGAAGATAAGTACGATAAATCATACGCCCAAAAATATTCCGATGTGTGCACCTTCGTACATGGCGATAGCGCTAAATTAACTGCTAAGCTTCGCGAAGAAAATGTAAAGATTGATTTATTTTACGTCGACGGATCTCATGAGCGAGGTGCCGTAATAAGAGACGTTTTGAACTTGAAAGAACTACAATCCGACGAGAGGACTCCTATTTGGATTTTTGACGACTATGATCAAAGATTTGGGTGTTATAATGACATTGCAATGATTCTAGATAAGGTGCCATCATATTTTGTATACTCAGTTGGCAAGACGGCCAGCAATAATCCAAATCACCAAGTCGTTGTTCGAGGAAGATTTCCATGAAAATATTATATATTGAAAGACAACATACTGATACTTTTTCATATTATAATGAAATCATGAAAGCTGTTGGAAATGAGGCACAAACATATCAATATTCTAATTGGTCTCCAAAACAAAAACTGAACTTACACGTCCGAGACCTGGCCACATACATTAGAGCCACCAACTTTGTACCAGAAGTATTTTTATTTGGTTTCGGCTGGACCGACTGTTCTTATGATTATCCCAACGTTATAGATGGTCTGCGCGAGAGTGGAATCCCCACAGCCGTAATTCTAAACAAAGAATATGCCGCCTTAGATAAGAAGCTTGATTGGATAAAAGATTTAAATCCTATATGCGCATTTACAGTTCATCATGATTATCAAGAATATGAAAAAACTACAGGTATTCCATTCTATCAATTACCGTTTGCCGTCAATCCGAATATCTTTAAAGATTATGGAGAAGAATATGATTGCGACTTTGGGTTTACTGGAATAGTGCGCCCGGAGCAAACAAACAATTGGCGTCAAAAGATCGAGGAGCGCAGCAGAGAATGGGAAGATATTAATTTTTCGTTTTCTGCCCATCGCCGCGATACTCTGGAAAGCTATGCTAGGCGCATTAGCCGATCTAAAATATGGCTTAGCACAACTGGACCCGGCGATTTAGTGGGGCCGAGATATTATGAAGTAATGGCAGCCGGAAGAACTCTTTTGATGTGTAATCGATTTGATAGAGGATATGAAGGTCTCTTTAGTGAAGACGAACACTGTGTTATGTTTGAAACCCTGGAAGAGCTAGAAGATAAACTTCGGTATTATCTTGCAAACGAAGACAAGCGCGTACAAATCATACGAAATGCTCAGGCACACACTCTCAAACACCACACATGGCAGGAAAGAGCCCAGAGGGTGATATCAGGTATTACAGAAAATTTGGAGAAAAAAACAGATGAGTAAAGGCAAACATAACGCAGCAATTTATTTGTTATCATCTCGAACCTCTATGCTTAAAAAATCTTTAGAATTTTTATATTCAAACTGGAATAATGAGTATGATTATCCCGTATATGTACATTATTTCGACAACATCTATAGTCAAGAATTTATTAATAATATTACAAGCACTATTTCACCGAAGATTTCTTTTCATCAAATTGATTACGAAGTTCCCGAACATATACCCGAAGAGACGTTATTCTATAATCGCAAATATTTGAAATATGTTCGTACTTCATTTCCACCGGCAAGAATTGGATACTTGCACATGGAACATTTTGTTAATAATTTCCACAAATATGGTGAAAAGGGCTGTTTAATTAAAGATTTAGAGAAATACGATTATTTGATGAGGATTGATGACGACTCGTGGTTTAAGGAGAAAATAGATTTTGATCTCTTTGATCGCGTTCAGGATGTTCCTGTGGCCACTGCGTATAGCTGGCGACACGCGCATTGGCGCCATGAGCAAACTACTGAAAATCTATGGAAATTTTATTTGGCATATTTAAATATTAAAAATATTAAGCCCGAAAGTATCAAAAACAATATTCTAAGAGAGGCCGCCATGACGCGTAGCACAGAGCTAACATTCCCACAGACAGTAGAAGTTAGTTGTGGTAACTTGAATATTTATAATATTAAGATGCTCTTGAATGCCGGTTATGAAGACTGGATGAATTTTGTTAATGATTACGGCGGCGCCTACAAGCATCGTTGGGGCGATATTGAAACAATAGCATTATTTACTGGCACGATGTTTGAGTATCCTCTTCGAGTTCTGGGGCTAAAAGAAAAGGGACTTTATAATCCCCAGCTCCCTGGCTGGACGTATGCTCCGAGTACACTACATAATGAAGGGCCTTCGAGAGGAAAAAAAAGCTAATGAAAGTCCTTATATGCGGTAGAGGCGAATCTCTAAAATACTATAAAAAGCTTAAAGACAAAAAATTTGATTATATATATTTGATAAACGATTTTAATATTTTTATACGTCAGGACGCCGAACTATTATCTTTTTTTCAAGCCAATAAGAATGCAAAAATAATACAACAAGTTAATATATGCATCACAGGAGTTGATAGTTTTTTGTTGAAAAATTTATCTATACATGAATGCCGCGTAGCACGGTGCCCTCACATACCAGGTAGTTCTCATTGGGTCGATGACAAGGCGGACACAACAAAGTTTATGAGACAAGGGCTTGATATAGAGGTTAAGCCATACCCGTCTTTGTTAAGGAACCACATTGTTGATCTAGAAGTATCTAATTCTTTGCCCGTTGCAATAATAGATGCAGCAATTACCAAAGGATGTGAGGAAGTTACCGTGCTAGGAGCAGATTTTTACGAAACAGGATACTATTTAAATGCGCCGCAAAATTGGACTACTGAAAATACGAAGCCTACCCAAGATAGGCTTAAGAGCGGGATGACCAGGGTGTGTAAAGAGTTTTCAGATGTGCGATTTACATTTTATACTTATTCGTCATATAATAGTGGTTTACATAATTGTAATTTTATAAAATTATAACTAAGTTAATAAAAAAGTCGACAAACAGCCTAAAGTGTGTTATATTATAGAAAAAGGATAAATAATGGTATATGTTATATGAGTGCGATTAAAGATAACAAAGATAATTTATGGATCGTCATCCCCGCACGCCAAGGCTCCGTTGGATTTCCAAATAAAAATAGGCTACTTTTTGAATACACTGCTTTACAGATACCTGAATACCTAAGAAAAAGAACGGTAGTAACAACAGACGACGATGTTTTAAAAAAAGAGGCATCCGCTTTTGGATTTATTGTTATCGACCGGCCTGAAATTTTGGCCACAGCTGAAGCAAGCACAAGAGACGCACTGGATCATGTAAAAGAATATTTGTGCATGTCTGAAAACGATGTTGTAATAATGCTATACTTAACCTTCCCGGAGAGAAGATTTAAGGATGTAGAAAAAGTGTTTGATTTTTATAAGGATAACGGTGCTAAAAGCGTGCTTTGTAAAAGCAAAGTAGACAAACATCCATATTTGTGTCTATATGAGGAACCGGGCAACACCGGCAGACAGATTATAAGACACGATATGTACAGAAGACAAGATTACCCAAAGTGTTTCTTTGTGCTTCATTATGTGACTATCTGCAAAGTATCAGAGATCGACAAATTAAACAAAAATCTTTATAATAACGACACACTATATTTTTCAATAGAAAGAAAGATAGACATTGATGAACCAGAACATTTTGAGAAATGGAAAAAAGATGACTTTTAGCCCCTATAAAGATACTTTAAACTTGCCGTTTTTTATTGCCGAAATCGGTATTAATCATAATGGCGATATAGAGATATGTAAGCAATTAATAGACATGGCCGTTGAGAGCGGCTGCAACGCGGTTAAATTCCAGAAGAGGGAAATCGATACCGTTTACACCCAAGAATACCTTGCATCGGCACGTCAGAGCCCATGGGGAACCACTCAAAGGGATCAGAAAGAAGGGCTGGAGTTTGGCAAAGCCGAATATGATGAAATTGATCGATATTGCAAGAAAAAGGGCATCTTATGGAGCGCATCCGCTTGGGATACCCAGAGTCAGTATTTCTTGCGCGGGTACGATCTGCCCTTCAACAAGGTGGCTTCCGCGATGCTTACTCATCTTGAATTACTCAGGATAATTGCTGAAGAAGGCAAACACACTTTTATTTCCACTGGGATGTCTACCAGCGAAGATATTGAGAAGGCGTTAGCAATTTTCTGCACAGCTACGTGTCCTGTTACCCTCTTTCATTGTGTTTCGACCTACCCGTGCAAAGACGAAGATTGCAATATCAACCTTGTCAAAAACCTACAGATTCAATACAACATTCCTGTGGGATATAGCGGTCACGAAGCAGGCATATTGCCTTCGCTATTGGCTGTAGCTGTTGGAGCGACTGCTTTAGAGCGCCACATCACTCTGGACAAAACTATGTATGGCTCAGATCAGTCGGCGTCTATCGAATGCGAAGCCCTACAAACACTAATTCGTGAATCGCGACAAGTTACTAATACGCTTGGCACCGGACAAAAAGAATTCCTTCAGCATGAGATTCCCATAGCCGAGAAATTACGTTATTTTGAGGGAGGAAAGAGTGCGTCAGACGGATAATATTTCCTTTGTACCCAAAGGATGGGGTTTTGAAAAATGGATTATAAATTGTGAAGAATATTGTGGAAAGCTGTTATACTTTGTGAAAGGAAAGCGTTGTTCGTGGCACTATCATAGGTTGAAAGATGAAGTTTTTTACGTACAGTCTGGTCGCATTAGGGTGAGATACTCGAACCGTGACGATTGGAATTCGGCCGACTCGATCGTACTCGTCCCGGGCGACAACTTTCATGTAGCTCGCGGATTGCGCCACCAAATGGAGGCACTTGAAGATACGGAGTTGTTTGAGTTTTCAACACAACATTTTGATTCGGATAGCTACCGGATTAAGAAGGGCGATTAATGATAATTTATGTTGATATAGATGAAACAATTTGTCACTACGAGGACCTTAGGGAATATCCCTTAGCGCTTCCTATTCTTGAGAATATCAAAAAGATTAACGACCTATACGACGCGGGACATACCGTTGTCTATTGGACCGCACGAGGCGCCAAAACGGGTATCGACTGGACGAAGCTTACCCACCAACAACTAAAGGATTGGGGCGCAAAGTACACCGACTGCTGCTTAGGCAAACCAGACTACGATTTATTTATTTGTGATAAAGCTATAAATTCCAACTCTTTTTTTGAGAGTAGAGAAGAAAATTTTTATAATAGGCAATAGCCAGAATTTAAAAGGAGATAAAATGAAGAAAATTTTTATAACAGGCATTAGTGGATTTATTGGAAAATACCTTTCCAAGAAATTAATTGAAGAGGGAGATTATGAAATCCATGGTCTGGTGGAAAAAGATCCCGACAGAGATCTTGGGTTTGAATATACCGCCTGGGCCGGCTCCCTAACGGACTTTGATTTAATTGGAAAATATTTGGAAGAGATTAATCCGCACTTTATTATTCATCTCGCCGCACGTACCGAGGTTGAAAAAAGCTTTTATGATCCCATTCATTTCCAAACAGTTAACTACGATGGAACGGTCAACCTTATTGAAAAATCCAAGAATTTGTCTAATTTAGAGTTATTTGTTTTCTCTTCCACCATGGAAACGTATGGTGCGGTGCCAAAATCTGAATGGGTTGCGTTTGACGAAGACACTAAACAATATCCCAATGCTCCCTACGCTGTGGCCAAGATTGGGTGTGAGTACTATTTGAGATATGCGGAACGCTCCTATGACTTTCCGTTCACAGCCCTTCGACAAACCAACACATATGGGAGATGGGATAACGACTTTTTTGTTGTAGAACAGATTATCACACAGATGCTCAATAACCCGGACGAAATTAGCTTAGGTTATAGACAGCCGTATAGGAACTTTTTATTTATTGATGATTTAATCAACCTATACACCACTGTACTTAAAAATGTTGATTTGGCAAAAGGCGAGATCTTTTGCACTGGTCCGGACAACGCAATTCAGATAAAAGAACTTGCGGACGTAATCGGAGAGAAGCTCAACTGGAAGGGCAAGATTATGTGGGGGACGAAGCCCCCCCGAGCAGGAGAGATTTATTATCTTAATTCCACAGCAGAAAAGGCCCGAAGAATTTTAAATTGGGGTCCGGAAACTGACCTAGATAGTGGGCTTGATAAAACAATCGAAATGTGGAGAGGTCGCATTTCGACGAAGGCCACTGATGGCTAGATGCTTGGTAACCGGACACAAAGGTTATATAGGGTCCAGATTATTTAAAAAATTGCAGGATCTTGGCCATGAAGTTGCGGGGATTGATTTGGAAGATAAAATTTCAAAAGACATCATATCTTATCTCAAAGAAGATAACGATGGTAATTTTCACCCTTACTATACTGCTTTTGAACCAGAATATATCTTTCATTTAGCATGTTGGCCTAGAATTGGATTCAGTCTAGAAAACCCGGTCGAAACTATGCGAAACAATGTTATGGGGGGCACTGTTTTGTTAAACTTTGCCAACAAGATGGCGTCTGTTAAAAGGGTAGTCTATTCTTCTTCATCATCGGTGGTAGGGAATGGTACCGGGCCTACTAATCCTTATGCCTTGCATAAATTAATAACAGAAAAAGAGTGCGGGATCTACTCTGAGGTTTACGGATTAGATACAGTATGTTTAAGATACTTTAATGTATATTCAGAAGATCAGCCGGCCGACGGTCCGTATGCGACAGCTATAGCTAATTGGATGCATACCTTGCGCGAAGGCAACATCCCGTTTATTACCGGCGACGGGGAGCAGCGCCGCGACATGGTGCATGTGGAGGATGTAGTATTAGCCAACATTCATTGTATGGAACATGCTGAGCGATTTGACGGAAAAGTTTTTGATGTGGGCACTGGTCAAAATATCTCTCTTAATGAAATTAAAAATATTGTTAAGAGGTATCATGACGTAAGATTTAACTATATCGGTCCTAGACCCGGCGAAGTAGCAACTACGTTGGCAGATACAGAACCACTTAAAAATTGTGGCTGGAAGGCGCAGACCTCTATAGCAGACGGTATTGATGGGTGTTTTAATTTTGAAAAATAATAAAACAATTGGTATTGTAGGTCAGGGTTTTGTTGGGACTGCTATTCGCGAGGGAATGAAAAAATACTATAATATAGAAACATATGACAAGTATTTTGCCGATCGCTCAACTTGCAATAGTTTAGAGGAGTTATGCAGAAAGGCACAAATAGTATTTACGTGCTTGCCAACGCCCATGAAAAAAGACGGTTCATGTGACCTGTCCATTTTGGAAGACACGGTATATAAGATTAATCAGCTGGCTCTTAATAGTGTGGTGATAATAAAATCAACAGTCATTATAGGCACCACGGCAAGACTGAATAACGAATGTAAAAATATAGATGTAGTTTTTAACCCAGAGTTTTTGACTGAAGCTAATTATATCGATGATTTTAGAAATCAAAATAGGATTATTATAGGCGGCCCGCGCCCAGCAACCACGCTTGTTAAAAACATGTTTCGAAAAGTCTTTCAAGAGGCGACGATAGTTAAAACCGGCTCAAACACGGCTGAGGCCGTTAAGTATTTTACTAATTGTTTTTTGGCCACCAAAGTAAGCTTTGCTAATGAGTTTAAACAAATTTGTGATGAAACGGATGTTGATTACGATAAAGTAGTAGAATATGCCTTATACGATGGCAGAATCGGAAAGACTCATTTTTCTACTCCGGGCCCAGACGGCAAAAGGGGCTTTGGGGGCTCCTGTTTCCCCAAAGACTTAAATGCCCTGATGTATTATGCTAATATGTTAGGGATTTCGACAAGCGTTATGGAAGGCGCTTGGAATAAAAACCTTGAGGTAAGGCCCGCAAAAGACTGGGAACTACTCATAGGAAGAGCAATTTCAAAAGACCAATAAGGAGAAAAAATGAAGTTATCAAATCAAGCAATTGGCGCCCTGATGATGGCACTGCAGAAATCATTAATGGAACAAAGTGATATTGTTCCAGTTTTAATGGAAATGGATTTTCAAGTCGAGGCCCCGGAATCGGAGTCGCCGCAACGACACCTAGTCGTGATTAATCCGCCGGTTGTATCACTTGAAGGAGTGACCCCACCATTTACCATAGAAGAGGAGGAAGAATAAAAATGGCTATGACAAAACGCAAAGAGAAAAGCACCCCAGCGCCCCAGGTAATGGGCGAACTGGCTGTTAGAGACCTTGTAGCGAGTATAGTGAGAGATGCGGTTAGGCTGCAAGCAAGAGAATTAGAAAAGCATCTACAAAGTATTCATGAACGTCTGAATGTTTTAGAAAAAGTCCGTTAGTATGCCCCGGTATACTTATCGGTGTACAGAATGTGAAGAATTGTCAATAATTTTTCATTTATCTAATGAACTAGAAAAGGAGTGTCCTAAGTGTGCCGCCTCAAACGGCCTCGTTAAGATGCTGTCTAGTTTTACTACCTCCCCAAAACACCATAATAAACTTAAAGTTGGTGAGACAACTGAAGAGTTTATACAAGAGGCGCGCGGGGAACTACAACAACAAAAAAAAGAACTTGATGAAGGTAGGTGATGCTGATCTATATAATACTAACAATATCAATAATAAGTAATATACTATTATTTTGGTACGTAGCCAGATTGCTGAGAAAGTTTATTTTCATATCTCAGAATATGGCTGACTTGTTTCTTATAACAAAAGCGTTTCAAGTTTTTACAAAATCCTTGTTTAGTATGAATTCTTTTAATGGAGAGCCTATAATTGAAGAGCTCATTTATAAAATAAAAGAGGTAAATGAAGAAATAGAGGATTTTAGGAGTATTTTTGAATATTCAATAGACGCAGAACTAGAGGAAGAACTTAATGCCGCCGAAGAAGAAGCGCAAGAAAAGCACTAAAAATCATTATTTTACAAAGGTTCATGAAGATGCAATAGTAAAATACGCACGCACTGAAGATAAAGAATTGCGAACAAAGTTGTATATTGAATTTATACAACCTGCGTTTGACCAGATGGTTGATAAAATAATCTATACTTATAGGTTTACTAACCTACCGAATATTGCCTACTTAAGAGACGACTGTAAAATCTGGCTCACAACAATTTTAAACAAATATGACCCTTCTAAGGGGTCCAAAGCATTTTCATATTTTTCTGTTGTAACTAAAAATTGGTTTATTCACAAAGTTAAGAAAAACCAAAAACGAAACAAAGTTGAAGTTTATTTGGAGGATATGTTAAATGAACTCGACGAAAAAGTGATATCTCAGGAGCCTACATATTCTGAACTTCGAGAAGAAGCTGAATTTTGGAAAGCACTTAATTCGGAAATAGAAACCTGGAATTCTTTTATGTTGAAAGAAAACGAACGAAAGGTTTTGATGGCTGTTCGTATTCTTCTAGATTCAGCAGACGAAATTGAAATTTTTAACAAAAAAGCTATTTACTTATACTTGCGGGAGATCACGGGCCTCAATACTAAACAGGTCGTCAATAATCTAAATAAGCTAAGAAAAAAATATAAGGTTTTTAAACAAAAATGGGAAAGCGGCAAAATCTAAAATTAGAAGATTATATAGAAGAAACAACTACAAATATTCGTGAGGATAGAGCCCTGGCGAAATCTCTTTTAATGGATGTTATGTCAGATATGAAGCTGTCACCGGCAGATCGTAGAGAAATGGGATCAATTGCGGCCAAATTTGTAGAGAATCTTCAACGCTCAAACGAGCAAATGGTTAAGTTGACAGCTTTAATGCAGCGGCAGAAATCTCAACAGTTCGGTCTGTCAGCCGATGATAAAGAAGAATTATTCGATCTCCTAAACGAAGACCAGAACAATGAGTAATGAAATTGATAATATTCTAGCAAATTTGGGCGTTGTAAATTCGACGGGGCCTAGCCGAGATTATAGTGAACTTCAAATTGGAGAAAACCAAATTGATACTCGATTTGAATCTACCTTTGATATAATCCGAAAAGCCGCTCTAGCCGAAAAGACGCCTAATATTCTGGGAAATTCTGATGCTGTAGAGGCCATTGTACTTCGCTCCGAGCCGTCTTCGCCTTCAGCGACGATGGGCGCACCACCCCCGCCCGGGGGTTTAGATTCAGTTGCGTATTGTAGGGTAATAAGCGGCCGCCATACCACCCTATTGCCGGATCCGGAAACTTTAGATCCGCCTGATTTTCGTAGTCAGTCTCTTATCTCTGCATTTCCAAAATTTCGTTATTCGTCCAGGGTCTGGGGGGTAATCCCAGCCGGCCTTCGAGTTCGCGTTGTTTTTGACCCCGGCTCCCTGTCGACCGGGCTCCTAAAGAAAGTAGTTGGCCTAGCTGCCTCTGGCGCCTCGGCCCATGGACCCATGGCCCCTGGACCCATGGGTCCTCTCCCGGGCCTTCCAAACCACTTTACCAATCCCGCATTTCTTGGGAGCGTGACAAACGTCGGCGCGTGTCCAAGTGTAGGTCAGGATCCCTCTAATAGTAGTGCGGGAGTCGGCCGGATAAACGGTTCAGATACTCAAACCGGCAAACAACTTCATCAAAATAACTGGGAGCACAGTACATGGACGGTAAATCCTGTAAGCAATTTTATTTTGCCGATAAAACCATCCGAAGGAAGGGGCACTTCCACCACCCTGGCTGCAGCTTCGGGATATAATCGAAGCTCGGGGAAAAGGCACGGCGGCGTCGATATCAGCGCACACACGGGGACACCTCTTTATGCCATTCAAGACGGCGTAGTAGTTGATAATCCAGGCATTTGCCGCGGCAATCGACCTAGTACCGGCGGCAACATGTTTCAGTACAAAACCCTTGAAGGGTATTATATTCGTTATGTTCACATGGATATGCCAAGTCATATACAAAAAGGCCAGCCGATTAAAAAAGGACAACTTGTGGGATATGTAGGAAATACCGGCGCCTCTCAAGCAGCACATCTTCATTGGGATATATCCACAGAAAGAATCAAGAAAGGTGCGGCGACGCTACACCCTGCAGATTTTTATCCTCCTACAATGATTCTCGCGAAGTGGGACCAGCAGCCGCTCTCTCAACAGCGACGTGCATCAAGGCCAGACATCCATGTCCCGAGCCGCCGGACGGTTTAACTATATGGTAAAAACGCCCACCGCTGTTCAAGTATTATTAGCTGAAGTTGACATGAACGCTCCAGATGCTGGCTCGATATTGGGCATAGGACACTCTGCAATAGATACCCGATTTGAATCTACTTTTGATATAATTAAAAACTTTGCATTTAATAAAAGTACACCTAATATTTTCGGAAATTCCGACACGGTTGAAGCCATTGTGCTTCGTTCGGAGCCAGATTTGCGATCGCCTCCTGCTCCGTCCCTTGTTCCATCGTCGCCCAGCGCCCAGCCAGAGGCTTCTGCGGGCGCGATGGCTCCTATGGGAGCTAATCTCATTGCCTACTGCAAAACGATAAATTCCGACCACACCACCCTATTACCAGACCCACAAACCTTAGATCCAACGGACTTTCTTAGTCAAGCGCTTATTTCTGCATTCCCAAAGTTTCGCTATTCTGCTCCTAATTTGATGGGGGTAATACCACCAGGAACAGTTGTTAGCGTTACTTTTGATCCGGGGTCCTTACAAGGCGGTGTTATTAATTTACCAATGGCGCCTCCCTGTATGGATTGCCCTGGTGGCTCCGCCGGCTTTCCTGGCGCTTTTGGGGCATTTGCCCCGGGCGCTTTCCCTCCTGGTCTGTCCCCGGGAGGATGTAGTGGCCCTTCGGGAGCTAAAGGATCCACGCGTGTCCCTAAGTTTACATATCAGGAACTAAAAACATTAAGGGCCCCGTTGCAACCACTTTTAGAATATATTGCCGCACACGAATCTAGGGGAAACTATAATGCTGTTAATAGGGGTGTCGGCGGCGATACTCCCGGCGGCGCAAAAGCCGTTGTCGGAAAAGATTTAACCGAGATGACAATTGGAGAGGTATTGAGTTACATGAAGGGATATAAACGAGGCGACGGGTCGCGCCAACCGGCGGGCGCCAATGCTGCTCAAACAGGCGCCGGCGGTCAGGGCTCGGTTGGGTTTTTAGCAACAGGTAAATATCAATTAATTCCCGTCACCCTTCGTGCTGCGGTTAACAGCACGGGCATACCTCTCAGCACAAAATATAATAGAGAAACTCAGGAAATTTTAGGAGTTTACTTGTTGTTAAAGAAAAGAAGGAAGCTTGGAAGCTATTTAATAGGCGTCAATAACGATGTCTGCACTGCCGGACAAGCAGCTGCCTTAGAATGGGCGTCACTTCCTCTTCAATATGGCAGAGAAAATGGGTGCCCCCGCGGCTTTAGTGCATATTGTGTTGGTGGCGCAAATGCGACAGGGAAGCTAAGTAGATCTCCAGAAGAGGTTATCCAACAATTAAGCCAGGCCCGGGCTGCGATGCTTCGAAATCCTGTGGCGAGAGCTCTTATAACCAACAGGGGGGGCGTTATAGTTTAAATTATGGGCGGAGAAGACAAGCATACAAGACCAAAATCTGTTCGAAGCCCGGCTGAGCACATCATGCTGCTAGATGGTTCCCATGGCCGCAGCATCGAGGCTGAAAATTCTGATTTAGAAGATAATTAGGTAAGGAGGTAGAAATGGCCAGCGAAATTGATAATATTCTAGCAAATTTGGGCGCCACAAATTCGACGGGGAGAGCCACAGGTTATGACGAGCTTCAAATTGGTGTTTCTCAAATTGATACTCGATTTGAATCTACCTTTGATATAATCCGAAAAGCCGCGCTGGTTGAAAATACACCCCATATTTTCGGAAAGTCTGATACTTGTGAGGCTATAGTACTTCGATCGGAGGGCGACACGGCTGCCCCGTCGACCGGCGGTGGCGCCGCCCTCATTGCCTATTGCAAAATAATAAATTCCCACCACACCACTCTATTGCCGGATCCAACAACTTTAGATCCAACGGACTTTCTTAGTCAAGCCCTTATTTCTGCATTCCCAAAGTTTCGTTATTCTGCGGTCGACCTAATGGGAGTTCTCCCCCCGGGGACAAAGGTAAATGTCACTTTTGATCCGGGCTCCCTACAAGGCGGTACTATTAATTTGCCAGGCGCGCCTGCCTGTATTGATGTTTGTCCAACCGGCTCCGCCTCTTTTCCGGGCGCGCTGGGCGCCTTCGCTGGCGGCGCCCCCGGCGCCTTCTTCCGGTTGCCCCCGGGCAGCCACGATGTCGGTCTTTTATTTGGAGACAGTCAATCAGACGGGGGAAGCACACTCGGAGGACATTTACCTAAAGAACTTAAGGAGAAGGGTGTTGAATTGAAGGTGGAAGCGAAATATGGCAAGGGGCTTATAAGCGGGAAGGAACATTGGGATATTGAGAACCCTGCCGGCATCGCCCAAAAAGCATTGGCAGCTGCCCGTCCGGGCTTTGTTATAGTCGAACTGGGAGGCAACGATTCGTATTGGGTGGGCTCCGGTAATTCAACTGAGAAACAAACTAGATATGCTCAAACTATTCAAAAATGGGTATCAACTATTCAATCATATGGGGTTAAAGCAATTATTTGGTTCGGCCCCTCCAAAGCCACCAAAATTGGCTCAAACGGTACCCCCTATGATAGCTTGCGCCAAAACGTTCGCAATTGGCAGCAGGAGATTCTCGGCAACATGTCGGGGGTGACTTGGCACGATACGGTGCCTTATACTGAAGGCTTACCGATGAAAACTGATGGTGTGCACTTTATAGGGTCTTCTTATAAAGAGTGGGCCAATAGGCTGGTACAACTAGGCGCCCCCCTAGGCGGCCTTAAATCCAGCACCAACGCAGGAGCAACAAGATAAACATGTCATCTAAAAAATATCTTAAGTACGTTCTTCCTAAAGTAGAGCCTCCTTCTGTTGACATTCGCAATCCACGAAACCCAAAAGAAGGCCTGGGTCTTAGAAGTTTCTATGATTATGCCGGTGTTGGTTGCGCACCAACTTTGAAGCCACCTCCTTTAAGAAATATAGCTCCTGCTGAAAAACTTTTGCAGGGCGAGACAAATGCCACTATTTGTTTAGGTGTTGATAGACCATCAGGCAGGGCCACTGGTTACGGCGGTAAAGGCGTCACAGGCGCGGGCGCTGTAGATATTTGTGCCGGCAACATGGGAGGCTATGAAAGGAGTCATGGTTCTGGCCCTTTGTATAGTGATCCCAGTTATGTTATCGACGCCGCACGCTTCACGCTTAGTCAAAAATCCGACCCTGATGATAATCTTTTATTGCCCAAAGGAAAAGTGGGAACCGTTACGGGACTGTCGTCTGCCGTATTAAAGGCAGACGCGGTTCGCATGGTAGCACGAGATGGCGGGATGAAATTAGTAACGGGAGTGGATAACCGAAATTCACAAACTCATAAAATATTGAAAACTCCCGGGATTGATCTAATAGCCGGGGGCGACGATCAGGGTCTTCAAAAGATGGTGCTAGGAGAAAACTTAGTAGGAGCGCTTACCGAGATGCAGAGCGATGTAGATGATCTTAGAGAAGCAGTTACTTCTTTTCTAAAATATCAAAGAGGCTTCAACGACAAGATTATATCGCACAATCACCATTCTCCTTTCTTCGGGCTGGTGGGGGCCCCGTCAATTAATTTGATATTCGAAGGAATAAAAGCAACATTTCAGTTGACCGCGGAGACGGAAACTTCTCTTCTTTTCTCGGGGATCAATAAAACAATGTCTAAAAATTCATATTTTAATCCAATAGCGGAAAAATATATACTAAGTGCGTTGAACCATAATAACTAAAAATGACTACTTTGACAAAAAGAAATTGGTATGCGAGAAAGGTCAATAGACCTTATAAAGATGATGATAACTATTATCTTAATGTATACTCTCCTATTATAGAGCGAGGTCTCGCCGATCCCGAAAACGCTGCCTCGGCCTCTGAATATGTGGACTCTGAACTACAAACATCTGCTTTAAATTCTATATTGTCCTATTATGGTAAACGGCAGACGTCTGCAGAGTACCGTGCCTCACTCGACCCGGTGCCCCCGCCCCTAACCCTACAAATAAAGAATATATATTTTCCCAAGAGGGCATTAGTAAATCCGATTGTACTTTTGGCTCTTCCTAAAGAGCAAATGGAAAATCCCGAACTTATACGGGACTTGGCGCCCCCTGAAATCAACCAGTCCGAGGTAGCACCCGGAGGCCTTGAAAACATTCAAGTAGATCAAATAAAGCCTTTTCTTGCGCACATAGACACGGCATTCAAGATATATCAACAGCAACTACAATATTTTAATGGATCCATTACTCCTCGTATTAATTTTCTTGGTCTTTCAAGTAAAGTAAAAGCTTTCTTTGATAACTTAGAAAACTTTATTTCATTTAATGGTTATGACCTTAAAAAATATCAAACAGTAAATTTAGGATTTAATGAAGATTTTAAAGTAGTATATGTAAGGCTAAATCTAAAGCCCGGTAGTCCAAGTCCCCCCGAAGCAATCGAAGCCGAGTCGGGGATGGCCGGGGTGTACATGCCTTTGGGCTCCTCACAAAAAACTCCAAAAATGGTGGTAATGCCCACCAAAGGCCTTTCCTATTATTTTGATGAGCTGCCAGCCGGAAAGAATACGATGGTTAACCAGCTGGTTTCCCAAATGACGAATATTTTTATGGTACGCAGGAGTCAAATTAATTGGACTCAATTTGCGAAGCAGTTTATGCCACAGATTGTGGTAAATCATTTTGGGCGCCCGAAGACTCCCGACGTTGTGAGTGAGGCCCGGGCCGCCACCGCTGATGGGGACGCCGGCCCCTTGGGCACCACCGCGCTACTTCAACAAGATCTGAATAATTATTTTTCAGACGTCAATATTATCTGGAGAGGCTTCCAGGAAGCACGTAAAAAAGATGAAAAAGCTGAAAAATCGTTGCAGCAACGATTAGGCGATATCACAAAAGATATTCAGAATGCCGGCGAAGAAATGAACAAGGTTTCTGAATTTTTGGGTAAATATAGAATTACTTCTCTTATTGAGGCCGCCTTAGAGTGTTTGTTATTCAAAATAGGATATAGAGGCGAGATGCCTGCATTTATTCCTGGCATAGACCCGTTTGACCCGACACCTCCTCGTCTTCTATTGAAATTCCCAGCGATTGAATTAAAATTTCCGATTATTAAGATTAACAAGGAGATGCTGGCTGAAATAGAGGAAGGCTTAAAGCGCGCAGCTATGAGCGCACTTTTCGGAATCATCGAAGCCATTGCTGATATAATTAGAGAACTTTGTCTTAAAGATGACCATCCCGACGAGTCCACACGGCCGTTACAGGATGCTATTGATAACTTTTTAAGCCCGATAGCCCCTCCGGGCGGCGCTAGAAATTGTTATAATGATTATAATTTAACAATTTCGGAGGCCGAGATGTTTCTTAACTTCTTGGCAAACCAAATAACAGATAAAGAGACCTGTGATTTGGTCAATGGCTATCCTTCAAACGATGTCTTACAGATTATTAGAAGTGTTTTGGCATATCCTGAGTTGTCTGCCGCTGCAGCTGCTTTGCCGGACGACGATACAGTTAGAGAGTTTTTTATATGCTTGGGAAGTTTTTTGGATCCTAGCTATTGCGAGGGCGTTTATAATGTGCAGCCTAATCTTACTGCCATCGACCCTTGCGAAATTGAAGACCAGTTAGCAGAGAATCCGGCGTTCCAAGAAATACTTAATTTGTTAAATGAAGTGGCGGACTTGACACCAGATATGTCTTGTGGGGGGGGCATCGTCCCTGCGATGGCCGACGTGGCATCTTATAATTATGCTGTCACAACATTAATCGATTCAATTCTGCAGCCGTCGCAACAGTTTTTTATTACTGACTTGGGAAATTATAAAGCAATCATAATGAAGCCGGATCCATACAATGAAGCCAACCAAGCCCGGCTGGACGAAATTAGGGTATTGTCGGGATCTCTCAATCCTCCTAGAGATAATCCTTCCGATACCGGAGGCGGCAAGAAGTTTCTAAAAGATCTTATACCCGAACAGGTGATCGAGAATTTTGGGGAAGATAGTGAATTTGGACGACTTGGAGCGAGGCTTAAAGCTCTTGCTGATCGTCCCATGGAGCAAAGATTAGCAGATCTCCAGGCGTCTGTGGTATATGCCGTAGCTCCCGAAACTCGACGATTTTATCAGAATATTGAAGACAATTTCGTGACAAGTAAACTATTTGAGCCCGGCCCAAACGTCGGCGATGAACTGGACAGCTGGGAAGCTTCGAAGCGTTATTCGTTTTTAACTAATATTCCTCTCCCACTTGTCGCTAAACCTGCCGGCCTATATGACGATTATGGGAAATCGATTGTCTATAGTCTAGATGCGCGCAGAGGGCAATTCGACATCACCCCCAACCCGGATCGAATTCATATTTTTGATGACGTGGTGGGAACGCCAAATGCTGAGATAGATGCTTTGCTCTCGCTTCCTAACCAGCTCGATCTCTTCCCCGGGCTGGAAGAAAATGCTTCTACGATAGCTTATTATCGTCAACAAGAAGCCAAAGAATTTGGTTCAACAATGACGAGCGCCGCGGCAACGCTTTTTGATTCCTCTCCTAATTTAGATACTTATTTTATTCGAAAAGCATATCCGGCTGTTTATTTTTCGCTAATTAATATGTTTGCCTATCAGATAGGCAATTCAGAACTTTTTGATGCCAAAGCAATGAGTGCTTTGAGTTTGTTCCCTAAATTTTGTCACGACGGGCGCCAGGCGGATGCCGATCTTTTTGATGCCAACCAGATTAAGAGAGAGGCGTTACAAGAGTTTGTCGACAATTCTTGCACAGATAGACAAACAGAACTGGGCCCAGTCCGAGACGCGGGCATTTTAGCCTTAGTTAGTGCATATTTGCAGGTTTTGGTCGTGGACTTAATGCTTAAAAATATTTTTGTTATTAATGAGTTTGGTGCTGATTTCCTGACAGACGCTTCCGAGATTGTGAATGAACTTTTTTCACAAGCATCTACTGGCCGAGACACCTCGGCTTATTTGATATCAGACTATGCGCGCATTCCATCAATTGTTAGAAAAGGTGCAGCCCTGGCGGTGAGAAAACTTATTGATAGAGATCCGGTGGGTTTCAATAGTACAGGATATCCAATTAGTGGCCCGTCACAAGAAATTGAAGATCTTATTGTAAATAATGGATTGATAATACCCGTATTCCAAACGGCCGGCTTCATCAATCCACTTACAGGCGAGTACACTCCCCCGGAAAATCCTCAAACCTCCACCCCTCCTCTTGAAACACAACTCAAAGCTTTTGATGCATCTAAGGTGCACCTTGATAATGAGTCTATGCAAAAGGTTGCTATTCGTTATCTTTTTGAAAAGCGACTACTGGGAACGCAAAACACTATAAAAGAGTATTTCAAGGTGGAGGGAACGAATGTGATAGAAAACTATCTTTTACATGGAATTCCTCACGTTGAAATACCAGTGTTTGATCAGGAGTTCCGCGAAAGCGCAGGCCTGCCCCGCACGGCGGAATTTGATACTTTGACCCACGAGAATGATAGCACCGTCCAGGTAAGAACAGTCCGCAGCGCGATGGATCACCCGCCGACGACTTGGTTTGAACAGCTTGGATATTTTAGCGGCGGATCCACCAGGGAGGAACGACGTTATGAAATGAATTCTATAATGAATTATGGTGGACTTGTAGCTGAAAAATATATGCTTGTTGAATATAATGCGCCCGCGTATCAAGAGTTTCTTACAAACATAGAAGGCACTCTTCTAGGCTCTCTAGGCGACCAGCTAGCTCAATTCGGCACCATAATGGAGCGTCAGGAGGGGCTCGTAGCGATGTCATATGCTGATGTGGAAGATCCCTCCTCGACAATGAAGTATTATATCAGCTTCGACTTTTTTAAGTCGGCCTTTAAAATTTTATTTGATGCAATGCAATTGCAACGCGGCGGCGTCTTTCCGATTCCGTTTGCCCTTCGAGGAAATACCGCCTACCAAATCGACCGCAACGTGTTCTCTCACAACAGCACCAACCAGAATGCCAATGATGAGGCCGCGAAGACCCCGTGCCAGGACAACTATAATTTCGGCAGCCTCAATGATCATGATACTAAAAATTTATATATCCAACTCAGTCCGGCGGGCTCTGAGTGGGGCCTAGGGGACGATGGAAGCGATCCTTACAAGCTGTCAGATTATGCTCTCATTCGAGGATGGGTTAGAGATATTCAAAGAGGCAATCGGCCTGCTTTCTTGTCTGATGTCCCGGACGACCGCATGTGGCGCGTCCGCTGCAAGTATGGCGACGACTGGGAAACCATCTGGAGGGAGCGGGGCAACCCGCCTATAAGAGAACTACGCTCACCCCGATCGACCTTCGCAAATGGTAAGTTTCGTTGGAACCCCATACCCGCCGGCGGGTATGGATCCACGCCCGGCGAGGAAGACGACTACCTGTACAACTGGCCTACGCCCTCGTGGGTCGCGAATCACGGCTACGCCTATGCGCCGGAGGCCTTCGGAATTTTTAAGAGCATGGCCATTCAAGGATTAATAAATAAAAGGGCGCAGCACGGCCCCGGCCCCCACGACGGCTCGCCCACGGGCGATTCGCTCGGCGGCGTACTGTTGGGCACGGCTGCCCCCCGGCATTCGACGGACATCCTGGAAGACGCTTTTCAGAACGACCTCGCCCGAGGCGAGACCGGCTTCGGCATGGCCCTATTTGAATCAGAAAGTTTTATGATAGTTGTTCGTCTAGAAAAAAATTGGTGGAACATGACCAATGAAGCCCGAACTCATGATGATTACCAACAGGATGACGTACCTTACAGCAGCATATATTTATATTTGGTTCTCAAGTCAAGAGACCAAATGGACGAAACGACGAACAGTAATTTTCTCCGAGCTTCAGAGACCTCAAGCAAAACGTTTTATGCTCCTTTCCTCGACTTCGAGAACTCCATGGCCTCCGGGGGCTCAGCTGACGAGTATCGAGAGAATTTTGAGATTATGATGACACTATTTGACACGTATAGAACACAAGAAGATTTATTTGATGGAATAGCGGAATTTCATGCCAACACAATGGACTTAAGCAGTGCAGGTTCACCGTCAGGCACCGGCAGCCTAAGCCCCACCGTCGAGGAGCACTTGCCCGATTCCACTCCTCCCCCTGAGTTCACTGGCCTCGCCGCGATTTTTTCAAGTATATTTCCTTCTATTGAGATGGGCATGAGGCTTTCTTATATAACTCCAAAGCTAGAGACCATAAATGAAATGAACGACATAGTCGAACTCTTCGGAACCTCCGGAGTACAACATCATGAAAATATAATGAAACAATATAAATCTTATTATATGTATGGCCCTATGGGTGAGTCTGGGAAGTACTTCGCCAACATGGCGACTAATAAAAAAGCTTCTAGACCGATAACAGATAATCTTTTTTCACAAAAGTTCCAAGATTTTGTTATGCAAAATGGTACTGTTAATGGGTTTTCTAGATATGTTGATTTTATATTTAATGAGACAAAGCCGGCGTCCTGGATTCAGACCTCCTTGCCAGGCGAAGAACCGGCCTTTACGGACATTCCAGAACAACCGAGCGTTAAGTTAGAAGTTGCAAGAATGCTTGCAGCTCAAACTCAACAGCTTTTCGGCCCTGGTGAGGTCGTAGATGTTGGAAAAATCCTTCAATATCTTTATATTACGGGGGAGATAAAGAACTACTATACTCTTTTCCAAAATGAGGAGATTTTTGCAGATACAAAGCATAGCTTGCTCCTGGCTATTCAAGCTGCGTTTGCTGGTGATGACTATACGGCGACGTCGGCCTGCGACCAGAGTGCCCTCCAGGCACAAGTCCAGAGCGGCATAAGCTCTGCCCTAACACCGTTTGCTAACATGGGGCAGTCCTTTATAAATAAGATGCTGGATGAGACCCCAAAACACCTTATTAAGGGGATTGCAGAAATGATAGAACCACATGTTATTTTAGCTAAATTCATTAAAGATACAACTGGCCAAGTTTTTCAAGGAATGGAGCAGGCCCAAAGTATAGCAAATATGGCTATGGGTCTTGCTTCTGGGCTAGCGGCCGGCCAAGAACTGGGATTCGGCGGCGGCGTAGATGGAGCTTGTAATGAGAATCCAACTGAAGAAGAACTCGCCCAGGCCATCCCCCCCATCCCCGCTAATCTTCCGATGACCCTCGAAGGGGTCATGGCTGCAATTCAAGCAAAAATTGATCAAGCGTTTCCTGCTGTGGATCCACTCACTGGCGGCGACTTCCCTGAGGTTCTCAAGCCACAAGTTTCTGTAAAGGGCTTAGATTTATTGGGATCCCTTCCTTATACTTTTGCGCTGCCCCCCCTTACTCCAATCGGGATGATATATTTGCTTTTAAGATTAGGCGATTGGCCAGAGCTTCCCGATCTCGAAACCGATTGTCGAGAAGAAGCTGCAACGTGGCCACCAAATGAGGAAGAGTAATTGACTGAGGAGACTAATTACAATTAACGGGGTACACCATGATTGGATATTCACCAAAATTTCCATTATTAATAAACGATAAGCTTGGCGCTTATGCAATAAACGTTACTCTAAGGCAAGTTGCAGTACAAAACTTTAAGAATCTACTTTTAACTTCTCCTGGTGAAAGAATAATGGATGCAAATTTTGGTGTAGGGTTAAAACACTATTTGTTCGAACAAAATACACAATTTCTAAAGGGGGAGATTGCAAGGAGAATTCAGGATCAAGTAGAAAAATATATGAGTTTTCTTAGTATAAATTCAATTAACTTTAATTTAGGAGTCACCGAACCAGATGATGGGCTGCTTTTGAATGTTAGTGTAAATTTTTCAATCCCTAGAAGCGGGCCCGCTACTGTTGGGATTGGCACTACCACAAATAACTTATAGGATAATGGACTATGGCGCAAAAAACAGCAACTAATAGTATAAAAAAGCTGAAAATTATTGATTATTCTGGCCGAGACTTTGACTCGATTAGACAAAATTTGCTGGATTACGTAAAAAGATACTACGCAGATTCATATAAAGATTTTAATACGGCGGGCTTCGGTTCGCTTATGCTGGATACGGTATCGTATATTGGAGACGTATTATCTTTCTACTTGGATTATCAAGTAAATGAAACCTTTTTAGATACTGCCACTGAATATGATAACGTAGTAAAAATTGCGCGACAGCTCGGATATAAGTATAATACTGCGTTTTCTTCAATGGGTGAAGCGCAATTTTATGTTTCCATTCCCGCAGACTCCCTTGGAGGCCCAGATGAGAGGTATATTCCTCTTTTACGTGCCGGCTCAACATTCACGGCTTCAGGGGGTCAATTATTTACGTTGTTCGAAGATGTTAATTTTGCTGCCACTACAAATCAAATAATTGTCAATCAAATTAATGCCGCAACAGGAGCCCCCACACATTATGCCATAAAAGCCGTGGGAAGAGTTATCTCAGGCCGCACCGAGCGCCAGGTCGTGTCTGTTGGGGGTTTTTTGAAGTTTAGAAAAGTACGACTGGATAATCCGAGGCCAACAGCAGTACTTAATGTTGTAGATTCTGAGGGCCACCGTTATTATGAAGTTGAACATTTGTCGCAGGAAATTGTTTTTAAATCTATTAAAAATACCAATGCTGATAAAGATTCCGTACCTTCAATTATAAAAGCTATTCCTGTTACCAGAAGGTTTACGGTTGAAAAGACTATCGGCGAGGCGTATTTACAGTTTGGATATGGTTCCGAGCTCGAACTAACAAACGAATCGGTGGCTGACCCTAGTAAAATTATATTGAATAGACACGGAAGAGATTATATAACACAAAAGGATTTTGATCCGACAAATATTACGGACACCGATAAATTTGGGGTTGGGCCATCGAACACTAACCTTACTATAACGTATAGGGTTAATGACTCCTCAGATGTCAACATAGGAACAGGCGCCTTAAATAAAATATCAGTTCCATTATTAAAGTTTACCAATAGACAAGTTCTAAATCAAGACGTCGTCAGTTCGGTAAGGAGATCTTTAGAAGTTTCTAATGAGAATCCAATTGTTGGAGACGTTAGTATCCCCACAGCTACAGAAATTAAACAACGAGTATATAGCTTTTATGCGGCCCAAAACCGAGCCGTAACAATTGAAGACTATAAAGCACTTGTATACGGGATGCCTTCGAGTTTTGGCGCCGTAAAACGATGCTCGTTTGAGAGAGATTTTGATTCATTCAAAAGAAATCTTAATATGTATGTTATTACTGCTAATGCGCGCGGCTATTTGATTCCTACAACTCGAACAATTAAAGAAAATCTAAAGGTATGGCTATCCAATTATAAAATGATTAATGATACCATAGATGTATTGGATGCAAAAGTAGTCAATTTTGGTATAAACTTTACTGTTGTTGCTGATTCTGAGGTGAATCGTTTCGAAGTTGTGGCTTTGGCTACCCAGCGATTAAAGAATTTTTATTTAGGAAGACAATTTGATATTGGAGAGGCTCTTTCAGTTGGTGACATTTATAAAACACTACAAAGAACGCCCGGGGTAATCGATGTATTGGATGTAAAATTATTACAAAAACAAGGCGGTAATTATTCACGAACTAGTTTTGATTTTGATGCAAATTTATCCAACGATGGGCGTCAACTAAACGCAGAGACTAATAGTATATTTGAACTTAAGTATCCATCTTCTGATGTGGTGGGGAGCGTTACATAATGGCAATTAAGAGATATGGCGCCACTAAAGATAATATAATTACGAATGGTTATGATTATACTCTTTCGACTAGAGGTACCGGGTCCAATATGGGCTATGCAGACTCTCTGGAGGTTTACTCTATATATGGCCAGACTTCTTCATCGACTAATGGTCGTAGTCAAGAGCTAGCGCGGACTTTAGTAGAATTCCCCATTAGTAGCATATCAACCGACAGGGACGCCGGGACCCTCCCGGCATCTGGGAGTGTTTCCTTTTACCTTAAATTATTTAATGTCGCGACTGCGTTCACGTTACCACAGGATTTTACGCTCACCGTGCATGCAGTTTCTCGCTCTTGGGTGGAAGGAACCGGCCTAGACATGGACGAGTATACTGACCTGGGAAACTCTAATTGGATTAACGCGAGCGCTAGCAACGCGTGGTCCAAAGTAGGAGGAGACTATCATACTGCCTCTGGCGACCCCCACTATACTGCTAGCTTCTCGTTGGGCTATGAGGATCTAGAGGTCGATGTTACCCCGATGGTAGAACAGTGGATAGATGGCACGAGGACCAACAACGGCTTTGGGATAAGACTAACAGGAAGCGAAGAGGCTCTCTATTCAAGTTCAACGGGGCTAGATAATGGCAGCCTTATCCATAACCCCGGCGGATCCGAGGACACCTATTATACCAAGAGATTCTCTGCTCGCTCTTCCCAATATTTCTTTAAGCGACCCACTCTAGAGGCCCGCTGGGATTCTCGGATTATTGATGATCGCGGAGATTTTTACTATTCTAGTTCGCTAGCTCCCGCCGCAGATAATCTTAATACTTTATACTATTATAATTATATCCGCGGCCGCTTGGTAAATATTCCCGCCATCGGTACGGGCGAAATCCTTCTCTCAATATATTCGGGTTCTTCGAATAACTCTTCCCCGACGGGTGCAAAGGTTTGGCTACCCACCGGTGGTGGCGTAGCTGCCGATCTTGATGTTAATGTTACTGGAGGGTATGTTAGTACGGGCATTTATTCTGCTTCATTTGCTGTAACTGCGGCCGCTACTCCACTAACGGCCATGTTCGATGTTTGGCACAGCGAAAATGTGGAGTATTTTACGGGCTCGCTCTATCCCACAAAATTTCCAACCTATAATAACGCACCAACTTTTGAGAGAGTTACTTCAATTAAAAATTTGAAAAAGAAGTATTCCAGATCGGAGACTGCACGTTTTAGATTATTTATAAGAGACAAGAACTGGTCTCCTACAATATATGTTAAAGCTACAGCGAATAATCCAACGGAGGTTTTAGACAGCGCTTCTTATTCTATTGTACGTACTACTGATGGTTATGGCGCTGTACCCTATGGGACAGGGTCAGATTATAGTACTTATTTGTCGCACGATGTAAGTGGCAACTATTTTGATTTTGATATGTCGATGTTAGAAGATGGGTATATGTACGAAATTAAACTTTCCTATTATAATGATTCAATTTCTACCTGGGTCGAACAACCTTCTACCTTCAAATTTAGAGTTGAAGAATAATTAGTAAGACATGAGTTTAAAGGGCTTATTCCAGGACGTTACTGTAACGAAGACGGTAGCCGACAAAAGCGCAGAACAGATCGGCGGAGTGGTTGAGTCTGCTCGGTATCATCTAGCCGATATTGTTGATGAGAAAAGATTTATCCCAAGGATAGATTATTCGGAGCCCAAGAACTTTGCAAAGTATGGATCTGCTGAAAAATATTATGAGGATTCTTTTTCTTATATCTATTCGTCTTATCCTTATGACGGCTCTCTATATGAGCAAATAGAGTGGAAAAACAGTGGCTCCTATTTAGACATTTATCTCTTTGAAGATAAATATCCCCGAACACATGGTTATATAAACTTTTCATATGGGGGCTGGGGTACCCACGGAACTGCTCCCGCGTGGCCAGATAATGCGGGCTACGGGAAGCCCCAAACCTCAGATCTAGAACATATTTCCATTGAAGGCGGTCCGGGGTTAGGCGGCGGCCCCCATAACCAGGGCGCGAATATATGGGATCCTGCAGAAAAAAGAAAATCAAATCTAGAACTTGATCTGTCTAATGGTGTTACTGTAGAATTCTGGCTTAAAAAAGAGGCCTACAACAATACCGACACAGAAAAAGAAGTAATTTTTGATTTATGGAATAATGAACTTTCAAGTTCCGCAGATTATGGGCGCCTTAGGATAGAGTTAACCGGTGCTGCGCGATCTCGGGGGACATGGCTCGCGACAGTCATGTCGGGGACGACAGGATTCCAATGGCAAACAATTGGCACCACCCCAACTGGGACCGTCGCAGATGGTAAATGGCATCATTATGCTTTTAGTTTTCTGTCTGCATCTGATGGGGTTGATACAAAATATTATATTGACGGCGACCTAGAAACCAATACCACATTAGGCTCAACTGGAATAGACTCCATCGGCGGCGATATGTTGGCCTATATAGGAGCCCTGCGAACGTCTGTTTCTGGTAATACTTATTTTGGCCTTGATATGACGGGCTCTGGAAAGCTGTCAGCCTCTTTGGATGAGTTCAGATATTGGAAAATTCAGAGAAGCTCTAAAGATATTGGAAGATACTGGTTTACCCAGGTTGGGGGCGGCACGAACACTGATGTTGCAAATACAGATTTGGGGGTTTACTATAAATTTAATGAAGGGATTACCGGTAAAACTTCTACAGATTCTGTTGTTTTAGATTATTCTGGTCGTGTTTCTAATGGTGCCTGGGAGGGCTACGCCTCCGGCGCCCGAAGTACGGGGTCGGCTATTATAGAGTCTAGTGCCTCCGCAATCGAGTTCAAAGATCCAATTATTTACAGTTTTCACCCGGATGTGCAGGCAGAGCTAGAGTCACTTAAGCTTTCGGGGTCTGCTCACGATTTTCAAAATCCATCTAGAATGTTGGGGTTCTTTCCATCCTGGATCCAGGAATCGGATATCGAAAATGGCGGAGAGCTAACAAGACTAACACAGGTTCTGTCCAGCTATTTTGATACTTTATATCTTCAAATTGAAAGTATGAGCAATTTGCAGGATATTCAATATGTTAGTGGTTCGACTAAACCTAACACGATTGCAAACCGTCTTTTGGAACACCGAGGCCTCCTGGCCCCGGAACTATTTTTAGATGCAGACATTCTGGAAAAGCTAGCCGATCGAAGCGAAGATAAGCTATATGAAGAATCATTGACTGATATTAAAAACTCCATATATCAAAATATTTACAATAATTTAGTAAATATATTTAAGTCGAAGGGGACTCGAAAGTCTTTTCGTAATTTACTTCGTTGTTTTGGCGTAGATGACGAAATTTATAAATTTAATGTTTATGGAAATAATGTTGAGTTTCAAGTTCGGAATAATCGAGAACTAAATTCGGTAAAGAAAAGGTTTATTGATTTTAATAACACGGAGCGCTTCGCTTCGACTGTATTTCAACAGACATCAAGTCTTAATTCAAACACAGTTTCCTACATTTCTGGCTCTAGTGCTCTTACTGGCGGCTATGCCACAACATTAGAAACATACGTATTCTTCCCGGAAAAGCCAAAAGTTTACGATGAAGGATATTCGGACTCACAATATAAAGCGCTCTCTTCTTCGTTATTTGGGCAACACACAACGATACCTTTTCAGGATTCCGATCCCACAAACTTAACATGGAATACACTAGACACTGCGAATTTCCAAGTATATGCTGTCCGTGACGAATTGTTTTCAAAGGATGTTAAATTTGTATTAACAACGAGTTTGGGGAGTTCGTTCCCAACTTTGTCATCATCGTATTTTGCTGATACCTATGAAAACACCAATTGGGTGCTGGGCGTTACAGTTAAGCCTCAGAAATACCCACTTGAACCGACTCTTTCAACCGACGTGTCCGCTTCGGGGGAGTATGTCGTAGAGTTTAAGGGTTCGAATGTTGATGCTGGGGCGGTCCTTGGTACTTTTTTGGTAACTGGTACAATCGACCCGGCCCAGGTTGGATATAGCTTCTTAACTGAGTCAAGGCGTGTTTATGTCGGCGCGCACCGAACAAACTTTACAGGAAGCGCCCTTACTAAAACAGATGTAAGAATTGGCTTCTGTAGGTATTGGATGGATGATATCACGTTAGAAGGTATTTCGACGCATGCCATGGATATTCAAAATTATGGTACAAAATATCCGTCGATGAGCCCCTACCTTTTCCAAGATGTCCGAACTTCGAATATTGAGTTCAAGAGCAACGATACTCTCGCATTAAATTGGGACTTTGAAATAGTAAGTTCCTCTAATGCTGCTGGCCAATTTGTAGTGGACGATTTTTCATCGGGATCGACCACCATTCAAGCAACAAGGTATGGCCCATTAGGAAACCTCTTGGGAGCCCAGCACTCAGCCTTAGGTTTTGCTTTCCCCACTAGTTCGACAGATGTTATCGACGCCGACTATGTGTTAGCCGCCGAGCTTCAAAGTTTTGAGCACATTAGTTCAACCGATATGATTTCAATAGTGGGTGCTCAAGATGATGTTCAGTTTACGCGTGAGTCCAGACCAATTAACTTTAAGTTTTCAATAGAAAAGAGCATGTATCAGAATATTTCTGAAAATATGGTAAGGATGTTCTCGGTTATTAATGATTTTAACAATATTGTTGGTGATCCTGTTAACAAATATAGAGATAGCTATAAAAACTTAAGAATTTTAAGAAATAAGTTTTTCGAGTCAGTCCGGAACACCCCAGATTTAGATAAGTATATAGAATTCTATAAGTGGTTTGATTCGTCACTGAGCGCGTTACTACAGCAGCTTATGCCAGCAACTGCTGACTTTTCTAAAAACATAAAGACAATGGTGGAAAGCCATATGTTAGAAAGAAATAAATATCAGCACAGATTCCCAACCATTGATCTTTATCCGGCTGTTTTTGAGGGGGTAATAACCTCTCCCCTCCCGCTTAGTCCCGGCTGGCAGTTTACCCATCATCCAATAAATAATCAGGAAAACACCAATGCAAACTGGTGGAAGACAATGGCGCCACGCGACAAAGGAAGGCTTGCCACCGGCGAGGCGGATCTTGATGCAACCAGGCAGAAAACTTTTGATAATACGACGTCTAAAGATCGCAAGGATAAAAAAAGCAATATATTTCGGTTTAACGTTCGAGCCCCCGCCTCCCCCTCCGGCCCGGCACAAAATTTGGTTATTGTGCAGCCTGCCGGTACTAATTTCCACCCCTCTAAGTTAGTAAATTACGTTTTCGAAGCAACACAGCCCTATGGTCCCACCCTCGTTGCTAGTAATATTCCACGTAATATAATTTTAGGATTTTCTGGAGGGGTGGAGAAACTGCCAGATATCGTCGACGATATTAATCCAGGCGCCAAAAAGCGTTTGGGATTTGCGTTAGACCCGACAATTAACAAGAAAGATTTGGTCGACCCGGCGCAATATAATGGAAATGTGATAGCTCCATTTAGTTTGTATAGTTCGTCCGTGAACACCGGCTATAATAAAAAAGTTCAGAATTTTTATGCGTCCGGTACTATGGTTACCAACTTACACGAAGATATAGTACACACCAATGCAACAAGACCTCTTCAGGGGCCTTTTACAGAAAGGTTTGTTGGGGGCCGTAACTATCGACACGTACCTTTAAATCGTTATGATGAAAGCCGAACAACGCCGAGCTTCTTAGACTATCGAACTACTCGTCCAGAAGGATTCAGAATTGACTTTGGAGCATGGAATTTTTCTGGTGCTTTGGGTATTGTGCCTCCCAATTATCCATTCCTTGATTCCCCCCCCGGCTCCGCGCCGAAAGGATTTTTAAAGGATTTGCCGATTGCAAATCGACTACGCAACGTTGGAACAAAACGTCCGGTTAACATAGGCAACATTTTAATGACAACGGCTTCTGCGGATGTAAGGGTACCCGGTACCCTGGCCCACGGCCCGATAGGTAATTATACTAAAAATTATCAAGTCGTCCAAACTGCTGGCCGCACTATTAATGATCCTTATTTCCAACGACAGTCCTTTGATTTTGCATCGTATCCACAGAGCCCATACCCTCGGCTGCCGATTGTAGATCGCCATGCACTGCAGGACATTAGAGTTAGGAACACCAAGGCCACGTATCTCACTTCGAGCGCTTGCTATGACTTCGATGCGGATCTCGTGCCCGAGATGGACACAAATAGCGCCGAAACGTGGATTTTTTGGATGAATTGCACACAGACCGGCTCCCTGAATTTTGTTTTTGCGGATGAAGGAGCAGACGAACGTTATATCCTTCTGAGCAACACCCAGCTTTTGGCTTTTAGAGCTTTCTGGACGGACGGCGGATCAGTCGCCGTACAGTGGAATACAGATGCAGCAGTAACTACGGGTAATGAGTGGGTTCATGTTGCTATAACATATGATGGCACATCTACCGCGAATAATCCCGTATTCTACGTTAACGGAGAAGAAGTTGCCTCGTCCCTTATCGGCTCCCCCCCCGTCGGCACGTTAGATCCTTATGAGGGTGTTGTAAATATTGGGTTTCATAATGGAAACGGATTTAAAGGGTATATGTCTGATATAGCTTTCTATAATACCAATTTAACTGGTGAAGAGATTGCGGCAATTTATGGCAACTCAACGTTAGATCTGATTAATTATGGCCCACCCCGAGTTGCTAACAACCTCATAATGTGGTGGAGAATGGGCGACGGCCCGGGCGATACGGTTAGCACCATCATCGACCAGGTGGGCAATGCAAATCTAGATTCCGTCAATTCTCCAACTATTAATGATATCTCTCCAGGCGTCTGCCTGGTTACTGCCAACGACAATAACTTCGCTCTTCCAAATCGCGACGGAGCTAACTCAAACCAGACCGTATTTGTTAATAGGTTCTCGGCTCCAGGTTCCTACGAAGCTTCCTCGCGCGGCTATTTAGATCCAGCACACGAAGAGAAGTCGGTCTACAACGTTCTTCCATATCGCAACCTTGGAGTGCTGAACTATGGACTATCGGGCTCTGCTTCTGCAGATCCCACGGTAGTTAATTCAATTGTTGTGGTCGACCAAATTGGCAAGAATCGCGGCCTTCGTCAACGCCTGAGCCTGCACTGCGGCCCATACGGCTCAGACGCCGCGTACGGCTCTGTACCGGCCGACACGTATGTAACGGTACCCTCCTATCATAAAGTCTATAGAAACCGCAAGAGACAGATTGTAGAGGGCAACTCGTATGTCACCGCGTCGGTATATGACAACTGGTATGTCCGCCATCCCATTCCGCGCTCTGCGCGACAGTATTCATGGATAACGGCATCCTTGGACGAAGCTTCGGCAAACGCCAGTGCGCTGCTCTTTGGGTATTCAACGTTGAGTGGTGGAGTATTTGTTGAAAGTTTGCCCACGGTTACTGCAAGTGACTGGGTGACCGTGACGGCCTATCCAGCGTGTCAGCACCCGGAACTGAGATTTTTTGGTACTGATAAAACCTCTCAATCACCACTATCTTTGGCTACATACCCGCGACCCCTATTCACGGATTTCGTTGGACTTAATTCCAATATTTATGAGCCCATCACATCTAGCACAAATACACTTGGCTATCCTCGTATGGAGGTCAGCCTCCAATATAACTCTTGCGCGACGGCAAACCTTTATAGGGTAAATTATTATGGAGGCCTGATCAGCGGTTATCCAGGGAGCGCGCCTGATGATGGACGATATGTGGCCCCGACGCTTAATGCCATCTTACTTCACCGACAAGGGCCCTACGGCTGGCCCAGTTGGAAACAGATTAAGACTGGTGATCATCCAGTAAGAAGACACCAGAACGCCCGCAGCACCATTTCTGTGAGAACTAAAACTGCTTATGATGAGAACGTCTATGCCAAGAAAGGCAACGCAATAACGCAGTTTATAGAGCCGGCCGCTTATTCTGAAGAAATGCCGATGGTTCATACCATGAGGGTAACCCCAAGCGATGGTGGCCCCGCCTTCGACGCAACTTTAAAAAGCTCTTTTGGAAACAAGATTGTCAATTATGCCACTTATGAGCTAGACAATCTTCTTGAAACTAACAAAGATTATGATTCATCTGATTTGTATTTTAACCGAATCAACTCAATGATTTTTGAAGGAACCAATAACGACCCGGCCTTTGAGGGCATGCTATCAAACATCGGGGCGGTATATGCTCAGCGTGTGTATCCGGCGGCTTATAATTCCTTCTTAAAGAGAACAAATGCTCGCGGAAACTATTCAATCTCGGCCATATGGGACGATTCCCGCGCAAATCGCAACTCAGGCCCCTCCGGTTTTAACAACTCACAGGGAAGGCCAACTCCTTCGGCAAGTGTATGGCCGCTTGATGGGCATTCTAATTACAGCTCAACGGCCAGTCTCGCTGGCTATGATGGTTCTGGCGAACTCCAAAATAATTATTTTAAATATGCATCAGGCAGCGTTTCCCTCGGGCGCGCCTTTACTTCGGCATCCGTGATATATGCAGCACGACTACCCCTAGGTCTCAACCCGGCCACCGACGGCGCCGTTTTTGGTGGCGATCAATATTATGAAGTTGCCTCGATGGCCGGAAAAGACCCCTACATGACCTATGAAGAATATTCCCATAAGATGAGGCTTATAGGCAGAGACTATTCTATAGTTCCTGAATTTAGAATCAGCGAACACATGGACAGATATATTGACGACGATAGTTCCGAGTTTACGACACTTACGGACATTGCAGACCTGTTAGATCTTACAGGCTCCCTATATGATAATTCCGGAGAAGAAGGTTTCTTCCAGGACTATGCAAATTCAGATTTCATGAAGTTCTTTAAGATTGTAAATTCGGAATATGATGGCGCCCAATTAGTCGATGGGTCAAAGATGAAGCAATCCAAGATTGGTCTCCGATGCTTTGCTCTTCTCAAGTTTTTGCCGTATAAAGGGTTCTATCCTGCTGAGCGCACACTTGAATTAGCAAGCCTTTTCTCGCAATCCTATGGCTCTTATATGAACCCGTATACATGGGATTGGACCACCCCGAGAGATATATTGGTGCCTTATCCGCGGTCATATCGAGCCATGGTTGAGCCCCTCTTCGGACCGGGCATCCTATTTAATACGATAAAATCTGGAATTGCAGTAAGCAACGTAATGCTGCTCAATACAGCTTCCACAAGCCCGGGCGATATCATGAAGAATGACGAATTGGTCTGCCGCGATATCGAAGCTAATGCTCTTGTAGCCCCCGAAGGCAATATATATTATCCAAACTTGCTCGGCCGCGCATGGCATGCCGAGGATGAAGTCGACGTTAATGAAAAGGGCTATTATATGGAACAGCTTCCTTTTGAAGCGTTGTATAAGCCCCGCGCTTACCTTACTAAAAAATACATATACGATATTGCAGTTCACCCATCGGCGTCCCTGTACGTAAAAGACTATTATAGAGGCGCCCATGTATATTGGCCCGGAGAAGGTTCACAGTTATATGAGCTAGCAATTGATAATTTTATGTGCGAAACTGTGGACTTTTTTCAACAAGGACTGACAACACTTACGTCAAAAACAGAAAACTATTTTGGTGAAGTTCAGTCCGGTTCGGCATATACAATGACTTTGAAAATGATTCGACCAATGCTGGTTTCATCTTCTATTGGTCCCGACGGAAGATGGCACGGAACCACTGTTAATACTTATACAAGTGGTTGTCAACTTATAGATCATTCAAAATTTGATATGTATAGAAGAATCTCGGCTTTTGGTCAGCCCCTTGCTGGAGTTAGGTCGCCCGGCGGTGGGCCGCCGGTCTGTGGTAACTCCGCACTCCGCATTACCGCATCTTTTAGCCATCTTACTCCTTCTTATTTCATGGGCTCGGGCTCTGCCACTTTTACATTTGCGGCTCCCTATACGGGCCGGCCCACTTTAGGCGAGATATTGGCGAACACAACCATAACCTTTGACCGGATGGAATTGAGTGTTCTCTCTAGTGGCGTATCCTCATTACCAGTGCATCTAAGTAATTCCTTTAATCTTATGGATATAGCTTCAAACGTTGTCCCCGGTACCACCACCGAGACCCAACAATGGGTAATTCAATCTAAGTTTGAGACGCCCGTGATTAACTTGGCCGGAGTAACAGCGTCGGTGCGCGCACCGACGACCAAGAATCCTGCTTTTGTTACGGACAACATCACACCAGCAAATCTGTTGACTGGCTCTGGGCTTTGGCACCAATATGGTAGTATCCCCAAACCATCTGAAACTGTATATACTTATATTGAAGAGCCGCTGCGCAATTCTTTGGCTGATATCGTTGGTATGCCGGCAGGCGTACCTTATCCTCTCGGGGATATTAAGAGAAGTAAACAAATTTTTGAAGCGGTTGTGGCCGTTCCATTCCTCCTTGGAAAGGATGGAAGAAGAAAGTTCTATAAATTAAGTGCTCCTCCACTCGGCCGCGGCCCGTCATCTACAATTTTGGCTACGATTAGCAAACTCGCAGCACATATGAAGAAATATGTTTTTCCCCCGCGATTTGATTTTGTAATAAACAAAGAGATGGATCCGGTTGCTATGTATGTCTTCGAATTTAATGCAGATTTAACACAACAAGATTTGGCAGATATTTGGCAGAACTTGCCTCCCACGGTTAATGAAACTTTTGTTGCGAGAGAGGTTGAGATTGAACATGAATTATTAGTAGACGAACTATTAAATAGAACCACTCGTCCCATCACTGAGGATTTAAGATGGCTTGTCTTTAAAGTCAAGCAGCGCGCTCAAAAGGATTATACAAGATATGTGAAGCGAGGCCTTGTTACGGATCTATCGACAATTCCGAGCAATATTAGAAATGCGTCGTATTCTTACAACTGGCCCTACGATTATTTCTCCCTTGTCGAACTAGTTAAAATTGATGAAGCCATTGAATATACATCTGAAAAACCACCAGATAATACAACTCAGATAGTTGGCGATGTAAATGTGGTGATTCCAGATGTTCTACAGGTAGATGTTGTTGGGGGCGATCCTCCAGGATCCGGCCCCGGCCCGCTTCCTTTAGAGGGTCTTAACGAGGGATAAGAGTAGTGCAATTTTTTGATGATAAAGAAGAGGTGTTGGATATAATTGTGACCCCGTACGGCCGCCATCTATTATCACTAGGGCGTTTTAGTCCTGAGTATTACGCTTTTTTCGACGATGACATACTGTATGACTCTCAGTGGGCAACCATTACAGACGAAATACAAAATGATATCGAGACCCGGATTCAAGATGGGACTGCCAGGATTAAGCAGCCGTCTACATATACGGGGGTTGAAACAACTATAAATGAAAATACTGAAATTATTACAACCGCTCTACAGGACGCCGGCTTTGCATTCGGAGGCGACAAATATGGGAACGTCGCCCAAGACACATACAATACCAGCATTTATAATCAAGAGGCCCTCCAAAGATTTGGAGATACTTATGAGTTTTTATCTTCGCCAATTGGTTCCTCTGAGCTTAGCTCGAAATACTTGCCCACCTGGAATGTCTCTATGCTCAGAGGACATATATCCAGTAGCTCTGGGTCACTTGCAACCGCTAAACAAGGCGGCGTTAATGATACCGTAAAATATACGTACGAACAAATACCTCAATTAAACATAACACTTACCTATGAGGTGTATGTTGATACAACGGATAATCCTATATTAACTAATAATGCGACCACCGTTAATTATAGTCAACAGGGGTTTCCGATATCAGACAGTGAGTGGCCCCCCGAAGATACGGGCCCCCTCGATCTTCAGGACATCTCACCGGCCGAATTTGAAAATATAGCCTCAGAAATATTTCCAGAAGATGGTACCTTTTTTCGATTAATTGACGGCAGGGTAGTATTACAAGTAGCAGAAAATAATACAATGTATAAAAAAGAAAACTTTGAGATTCAGGTTTTTCTTAGCGCTTCTTCGGTGACTGCGGGATCCCCCGGAACCCTAGAACTTTTGAGTTTTGCTTCAGAAGATGCATTCGAATATACAGCAACAACTGTAGGAAAGTATTTAACTTTGAATGTTGACAAAGAAATACAAGATAGTACCCTCAAGAGCTTGGTTTCACAAGGCTTGGGGGCCATAAGAAGCGGCGAATTGGTAACTGATTCTTCCACCACTAACGTAATAAGCACCCGCGAATTCTTAATAAGAGATCTATATGGGCCCGAACTCGGATGTCCTGAATAATGAAACGTATATCTTTTGGTTCGACTAGCGTGGCTGTAAATATTAGCCAAATACGAATTGGCAAAAATCATGATTTTCATTCTTTGGCAGTGGAATTGGAGGTTTTAGCGTCTAATAATGCCGGCCCTCGCCGAAATCCATACACTTCAACAGGATCGCGAACAAAAAATTTATTTGTGGCGGCCGTAACCAGCGACCAACTCACAGAAAGTTTTTTTGTAGACAATAATAATATTATTCCTTATCTAACTCAGGAAGCAAGTAGCCCCAGTGTCATTATTATGAAGCGGACTCTCGACGGCGGCCCGTCCCCTCGTAATTATCGAGCAAATTATGGCGGCAATGTGTCTTCTGGGAATTCTTTTTCGTTGACAATTGATGGTTCGAGCTTGTCAAATTTAACAATATTTGCTGGTGTTCTTACCACCACCTTACGAACTCGCCGAGATATTCACAGTTTAACCTCAATGGATAAACTTATATGCATCCGAGCCGGACAGAGACAAGAAACTAATATAGTTTTATATACCGATAAGGCAAAGACCAATGTTTGGGTAGGAAAAGCTTACCAAGATAATTCTGGTAACTGGTTTAAAGCTGTTGTTGGACGAGCCGGCTCCGGTAAACTTTATGCTGTAATCGTTCCTAATACGAAAGTAATTTTTCTCTGGGACGCAGAGAAAGTACTAAACAGACAATTGGTTAATTTGCCCTCAGTTTTATATAATACTAATAAAGGAATTAATTCTAAAAAAGCAATAGTACAAAATATAAAAAGACACAGCCCAAATTATTTTTCTTCTTTGTATACGTCTAAGATTGATTCGGGCGATTTGGCGCTTACTTTCGCATTTAATAAGATTGATTTTTTTAGAAATAAGGGTTTGTTTGGGGATTTAATCCAAAACATTCCTGCTCTTATAAGCTCTTTTAGTTTGGCGTCGACAAAGATTCTTAGAAAGCGAGTAACAACCAATAGACCGTCCAACGAGCTTACGGGCGGCGGCGCGAACAGCGAATATATTGATTCTGAGAAAATAATTACACAGACGCCTACATTCCCTGCTCTTGCGGGCCCCCATACCAATGTTCTTATGGTGGCCGCTACTGATGCGGGTGCCAAAGATTTAACATATGGCTATTATGCCTATGGTGTAGAATTTGTATTTATTGATAAAACATCTGAAAAAATTAAAGGTTTGGTTGATGATCCTATAAATGGGCTTAGGTTTCATGTTAATATGCTAACGGCTCTCTATAAGCGAGCCTCTCTGCCTAATAATTATGACAGGTATAGCAGGCGGTATACCCCTCAGTGGAACGCGGCGCAACCTGGGGAGCTTGATTCGGCCCTCGGCGCGATCGCAAGATATATTGGCGTTTTAAATGTTTTCTATAAGTCATTAGAGTCGGAACTCGGCAAGCCGCTTCAAAGCCTACAACAAGAAATCTATAATATGACTGCGCGCGCCAATAATGGCCCAGAAGGAATTAATTTATTGATCCAAATAATTAATAATTTGATTTCGGAAATTAATAATTTCCTAAAGAAAAGGAATATCTACGGGCCCAATTCTGCAGCCGAACTTAAGACCGGAAGTTCGAGGATAAGTCAGGGAGCTAGAATAATTAAAGTTAAATATTATTTTAATGAATTTGTTGATGCCGAAGAATTTGTTGATTATGGGTTTGATTATTTAGCGACGGAGGGATCGGAACAGGAAACCTCAGCTTATAATCCTTTTAAAATAGTGTCATATGAAAAGATTAGATCACTCCTGGCACTTGAAAATACTACTTATAATAATACAACCAACAATGCTTTTAGTCCCATAACCCTAACCCCAAACTTTTTTAATTTATATGGAAAACGCCATGCACTTAATACAACGGGCCCCAATCGAGGCAAACAGGATGCCGCATTAGGATCTCTGTTGGCAGCCTCTAATTTATATAGAAATTCGCCAATTGATCTGGCTCAATTTATGTTACCAGATCCAGGAGCGACTTCTCAATCGGATGAGTTTAATACTATTCGCAATGGTTTAAAAATGATGGAGCATGGTGGCTGTTCTGTAGAAATCGACGCGACCATCGATGATAAACAGCGGGGAATTTTTAGTACTTATAATTCCTTAGCTTTGGAAGAAGATAATAATCTATTGGATGCTGCAAAGAAGTTGTCAGAGTCATCTCCGTTTGTTGTTAATAAAAAATCCCCAACGTCGGCGGCGGATTTTATTTTATCCGTGGATAACGCAGGGCAGCCTAGTCAAGCGCAAGTTATTTCAAAGCTTAATCCTGATTTTGTAGCCTATTTGACACAAACAGATTATTTTGTTTCGGAAACAAGAAATAATAGCACCACTATTAAAAATATAACAGATGGGAAGGTTTTTAGGTCAGCCAATAACAGTGTCTCTGCCTTCTTGCAAGAAGTACAAGATCAACCCACTCCCAACCCCAAGCGTCCGGCGCCTAGGATTAGCCAACTGCTTCTTGATGATGATATATCTCCGCGCACCCCATCGATACAAGAATATACATACGCTCAAATTTTAGAATCTTCGCAAGTAAAAGCTACCCAAACAGCCACGGTGGCGATGACAATTGGATCAACCAGAAAAACTCAATATCTTGCAGGTTTTGGGCGGTTAAATGATTCTCTTATGTTGCAACGACCTATCTGGATTGATCTTACGGCAACTGATATTAATAATTTCGCAGCCGGTGGCAGCTCGATACTTTGCAGATTTGTGGACGAGACGTCACAGTTTAGTCCTTTTGAGGGAGTAGCCGCCCCAGTTTATAATTCTATGTTTATATTGTCAAATACTATGTCGCTCCCCGTAGCTCCCCAATTGTTTGTTCCCGAAAGCGGACTAGTACCAAACGTTTTGCCCCCTACAGTCACTCAAGATGACTCGATGTCTTATTCAACCTCTTACATCCCGGGCACTCAGGAGAACCGAGATGAGGCCCCCCCGCTTTCTTCACAAAACGGGGATGAGTCCACGAATAATAGAGAAAGCCTATATACTTCAGGTAAGGACTACATACTCCCTAATGGCCAGAGATATGCGGGGTATTATCATATTTATATTAGGAATAATGGTACGGCAATTGCGATGGTAGGACCAACTCATGTTGGCACCTCTCACGAAACTTTAAAGCCAATTTCGCCTATGGCGCGTCGAGAACTACAGCTAGCCGGCCGCAATGCCTCCAGCGGCACAGGCACACCAGCCACTCCGCAGGGCCCCTCGGGGATGGGATATTAAAATAAGATGTCAAACACAACAACATGGCATTTCGCTGATAGAAATTATATAGCTCCCGCGGGCACAGCGCGCTCCAACCGGAATAAGAAATATAATTTACAGGATCGGTTCCACCCAATGATATCGCAACCCAAATCCGGTGCCGGGTCCACGACGGCAATTTCATATGATAATACTCCAGATTATTTTCGCAATTCGGGCGCTCGTTATTATTCTTGGCGCGCCGGCACAGGGCCTGGTTCTTATACAAATTATGGTTATTTAAGTGACTGGGGCAACGACGGCAGCATCTATACGGCGGGAGGCCAGCACCACTGGGTAGGCTATACGGTTGCGGGGGACGACACGGACAGCGGCTGGGATAGTACTTTTTTCTTTATTGTGGAGGGCGCCGGCAACTATTATTACTCGACCCATGGGTGGGGCATCGGGATGTGGACATATATTGAAAACATGTTCGGGGACAGCTTCCAGCAGACGGGCACACCCGAAACTAACCCTGAAGCTTTTTATCCAAACGTTCCTTATTCGTCGGTCAGCGCGTTCTCCACCCCCACCGACGATGTCCTTAGAGAACACGTAACAATCACAATTGAAGCGAACTCGGACGGATGGCTCGCTGCATCGACCACCCCCGGCGTTGGAACCGTAAAACCTCAGTATCATGAATTAGATGCCGGGCCTCCCCCCGTTGGTGACCCAAATTATGTGGCCAACAATCCGGATGAAATGCTTAACAATTGGCATATGTGGCAGACATATGTTTTAGGATCGGACGATTCTCGGCTCTCGGAAACGTGGTACGGCAATCAGGGCCCCTCCAATATAAAAATTCCAGGACTTTTTGGCGGTCGAACCCTGGGTAATAGATATTATGATCACAATTTTACCATTAATGTCCCTACTAATAACGATACCGCCCAAATAACTCCACAATATACATATTATAATAACAATTATGAAAACTATGGAACATCTCCAACTGCATTGGAAACCTTAATGCCAAATCATTATGTTGTGATGTCTGTAGCAAAAAATGGCACTGACTGGGCGTGGGGCACCTCTGACCCCGATGATGATACCCCGAACATCTATGAGAATAGCTTATATGCGGGCTACGGCGGCGGGCCTATAAAGGATATATTGGGGTTGTATGGATACATTGGAGGCGATGTAGTCAGCGACGACGTTGATTTGTTCAACAATGCAGGTATTCCCTTCGGCCAAATTCAAGCAGGGCCACAAACGCCTGATTCTTTGTTAAGTAGGTTTGGTAGGACGAACTTTTCTGCACTTCCCGCCCCATCAGCCAGTGCCGTCACCAACTTCAATAAGCACATCGGATTTTCATCAAGGATTGTGAGAGGCCAGAATTCGATATTTCAAGAAATGGGGGCATCAACAAACACAGCGGTGGTTCCATATGGAATCGATATTAATCTTACGAATATGCCCCAAAGTGAGTTTTTGCGTACTTTTGAAGAAGGCCCCCTCACCCCGGGATATACAGACGCCATGGTTGATTATTTCTTATATGAGATAATGAAAGCCAATATTTTTGGTTACACTAATCCTGAGGTTCCTATTGGTCTTCCCTATTCCGACCCCGCGGTGCTGCGCAGAAAATACCCAGCATATCATAATATTTCCTTATCGGCAAAGGAGGTGCGGGGTGATGGGGAGACCGATAAGGGAAACTACTATGGATTTGATTGGACGGGCGCCGACGACGCAAATTGGTCAGACAACTCGACAGCCGAGGCCCGGGCGCCCTTCTCTCTCCGTGCGATAAATTTCAACCACCTCATACAACAGTGGTATCAACATATAGGTAGGGACTTTGCTGTGGATCAGATTTACAATGGACTTATTGGGCAAACCGAAAATAAATTTGTAGCCGATGGAACCGGATTTATAGTCGGCCGCGGCCTCCGAGATTCTCCCACTTCCGAAGAAACTGTTGCTCCCGCCCATTATAAAAACGTACTGCCGGGCGACACCGCCCTGGAAGATGTGTACGCAGCCCTTGTAGATATGGGTGAATATCTTGAGACTCGTATGCGCACATTCAGGGACGTATATACAGGCGTCCCATGTTTCACTGACACAATTGCTTACAGAGTTGAAAAATATGCTGTGGACCCCGACGGCCTTGATATAGGGGAACCCATTCAAAACTTCTACATCCCCGCTGTTGTGGGCGACGATGCAAGCAATTCGACTATTAAATTCTTTGATTCACAAGTATTCTATAATAAAAAATATAGATATAAGGTATATGCTTATAAGCTGGTTATCGGCAATCAGTACTATTATAGGAATGCCGAGGTGTTCCCCCCGGCTGAGACAGCAGCATATTCAAACAATATGGCCGTCCCTCTCGGGTTTGATCCCAACGTAGACTTGATTTTTCCGGCCACCGCTGCCGGGTCCTCGCTTTCAGCAGATGCACCTATCGGCGCGCCGCGCGAGATTCTGGATGGAATGGTTCACGTTCCGTTCTATGACTACGCCCCGACCTTTAGCCTCGATCCTTCCCAGCCTCACTATGTAGATGTCATGATTAATGGTAAAAGAATGGCTTCGCAGCAGGTTGGCGCTGGCTCCACCGGCGCGGCGGGCCAATGGGCCCTCCTTGGCTCGCCCGGGGTCGGGCTGGAGAACGAAGTAGAAGAAGCTATCACGGCTGCAATTCAGGCCTACGTGGCCGCGTTTGTCGAAGGAGATGCCACTAAAAAGTCCAACACGATATATTATAATAGTATTAAGGTCAAGGGGATCCTTCATCCCGGATACACACCGGGCCAAGTCGGGCATGTAAGTCTAGTATTGGCTAAGGTTAATCACCTGAGGGTTGGAAATCAAGTAAACAACATCTTCTCTGTGGACCTTATGAATCGGGTACACGCCATAAATCCAGCTGTGATGCCAAATCCCTGGGACACTGCCGGAGGGATCCAAGTCTCGCCCGGTATCGGGCAGTCCACCGTAGTCGATGTCGGGTCGCTGATGACGAACTTCGACGTGTTCTTCGGCCTCGATCATCGCTCCCTCCACCAGGGCCCGCGAGAGAACCTAGAAGTTATGCTCCAATTCCGGACCGGCCAACATGGCGTCAGTCCTTCTATACCGTGGGATACGGACCAAGAGGGAACCGCCAAAGTAGATGTTAAGAACTATTCTTCTATACAAATTATCGAAATCCCATATGTTATAACAAATGCAGTGAACGTCCACGATCTCCCTCCTATGTACCCGGATGTTAATTTTTATCCAGTGAGATACAAGTCGGACAAGATTAAGATTTTATTAAATCAAAATAATTTTAGATACTCAGCAGTCCCGGTGGCCATTCAAGCAACGGATAATCAACTATTTAATGATATGAGACAATCACAGGGCGCCGAACAAGATGCCCCCATCGTCTTTGGCGCGGATGACACGGAGGTTCGATTCCAAATATTTAGACTAGACGCCGTTGTACCAGAAACTTATTCAGACTTTGCAAACAAAATAATTCATACGTTAAGCACCAAAACTTCTAATAACCAGTCAGTAACTTCTGCTGCATTAATTGATGATATAAGGCCAAATACTAATTACTATTATTGCTTTAGGACAATTGATAAGGGTGGGTGGATATCTAATCCAAGTCCCATTATTCGAGTGCAAGTTGTTGATGATAATGGTCGCAGATATCCAATCATAGAGCCATATGATTTGCAACTCTTGAATCCTCCAAAGACAAAAAAATCATTTAAGAAGTATTTAGAGATAGGCGCTTCTGTGGAGGAGCAAGTTGTTGTCCCGATAGACCCGGACGCTACATCTGCCGGCAGCCCATATAACTTGGCTGAAGCTTTAGTTGGCCCAGAAGGAGGAATTATGAGAGACGGCCCTCAGAACAAAGCGCTTAAAATTAGAATAACCAGCAAAGATACAGGCAAGAAGATAGATTTAAATGTTGATTTTAATGTAAATATGATTGCAAACCCAAATTTGGTGGAGGAGAATTAGTTTTATAAAACTATTTATTTATAAGGACTTATGTTATGGCATTCTTAGACAACTCAGGTGATATTATATTGGATGCGGTTTTGACCGATACGGGCCGCATGCGACTAGCAAAAGGTGATGGGACCTTTAGAATTGAAAAATTTGCATTAGGAGATGATGAGATCGATTATGCGCGGTATGATGTTAATGCAACCACCTCGATTAAGGGCTTAACTGTTCTTCAAACCCCAGTATTGGAAGCATTTGCAAACAATGTGGGGAGCATGAAATACAAGCTTATGAGTGGCTTGAATAATAATTTGCTTTATCTTCCAATAATTAAATTATTTGAGAGCGGAGATAGCGCTCGTTTTGGCTCTGGCGACAGTGCTAAATTTATTGTTTTAGTTGATAATACGACAGTGTTATCGGTGATAGGAGCCGGCGCCGGCGCCGCTGCCAGCGGCCTTCCTGGTGGGGTATTGAATGGAATTTTTACGGGAGAAAGCACGCACCTAATTCGTGCCGATCAAGGAATTGATAATAATAAGGTTCTTACTATGAGTCCTGAATTGAGAGAAACTCAATATATGGTGAAGATGGATAACCGATTTGGTTCTCTTATCCCACCACAAGGATCGACAACGCCTGCGCAGCCCGCCTTTATAGATGACGATAGTATAGCAACATATATTTTAACATCAGCAACGGATAGTGGTTATGTGAACGTGGATCCAAATTTCTTAATAAACCCGACACAGGGCAGCCAGCCAACCGGTAAAGCCGTCGCCGGCGCTTTTGGGTCGAGGGTGGCATTTAGAATAAAGGCCTCAACCTCGGTTGCAACAAGCGATCATTTGTTTGCCGTTCTTGGGAATGTTGGCACAGAAACAATTGGTTCTCTAGCCAGTGGGAACTACCGATATGTTGACACCATTGTTAACATTTCTGGGGAAACAACCGGCTATAGTATTGACATACCGCTACGATATGTCAAACAGACCTAGGAAACTAAGATAGGGATACAAAATGGCTTCTACTTTCAAACCACTTAATCAAAATGATATTACCACCGTTAGGGATATGCTCCACGAAGCAATCCCGATCACGGGGACAATAGTTTCGGGCACATACAATACGGGGCCGACCGATCATAACATCAAAAATTATGAGACTGGCTTATTCCAATCAGTTTTTGATTATCCTTATTTAAGTTCTTCGGCAAATCATATCTTTGATTTAACAGTTGGCTATTCGAATGTTTCAAGCTTATCGGCCTCCGCGATGGTCGCCGGCGGCACACAAACAAACAAAAAAATAAATATGTATAATGAGATGGCTCAAATACTTGCTGGGTTCGATGAGACCGGCTCTGTCAGGAGATTCGACAGGGACGGGGACCTGACGGGAGGCGCCAAGCTTGATGAAGTTTTTATTGTTAACTTTGCTCGCCTTCTTACAAAAGATGAAATTAAGAAGCAGTCGTTCTCTATGACGTTGCTGACCGGGAGCACTGTTTCTACTCCTAGTCTTGTTAGTTCTAATTTATTGATTCAAGATCACGGCGCTCAAACTTCTTATAAAGTTAACTCTCCTGTGGGCGAATATGGGATTCTTTATACAGCTTCTGCTCCGATCCATAATAATTCAGGCGTCGGTCTAATCTATTATCAGGCTGGTATATGCGTACTCACGGCTAGTGTCTTCGACGGCCCGGCGGTTGCAGATTATATTGGCAACAATGGCGCCGGCGGCGAAACAGTAAATTATACTACTGTAGACGATATGCTCATTTCGGGCTCAATTTCTGGCTCTTGTGATGCATTTAGGAATCGTTTAGATAATATTTCTTTCAATAATACAACGGAGATTAACTCAACGATTTACTTCTGTCGGGCAAACTTTAATGAATATAATTATTCTAGTAATCCAACCTATTTGAGTCAAAGTCAGATCGTTGTAAAAACGAGTCCGAATGAATTACCAAGGGCTTTTGTCACCAGTGTAGGCCTCTACTCGGCTGATAATGAATTGTTAGCTGTTGCTAAGTTGTCGGCACCGCTGCAGAAAGATCCTACGGATGAGCTTATTTTAAGGGTAAGATTAGATTATTAAGAAAATGAACTGAAATGTCGTATATTTTTAAGTTCAAACAAAATGATAAGGTTATTAATCTTGTAAGGACTTATCCACGAGTTTCTTTTGCCTTTTACAACGGTACCTCCTCCTACAATAATCAATATAAATTAAGTGGACAGTTTACATCTAGTATATTGGGCGCGCCCAATGGTTATATTTCGTTATATGAGCAGAATGTCGACCGGAGTGGCTCTCTAGATTTTGCCACCGCGCAAAGCTTATGGCAATCTGATTGGGTGAACCCGGACACCGGCGAAGAGATCGACGCCGGGATGGCCGCAAACCCCCAAGATCCTTTTGGGTTTGCGGTGGCTGCCGGTTACGACCCCACCAATTTTTATCAAGGCGCCAACCCTCGCTATTCAACTTTTAAAGTAAAGGATGGCACTAGAATAAACTTTAAGACAGTCTCCCGTAAGGAGTTTAATATTACACCCGACGGGGAGCCTTTCTTTAAAGACTACCCCCTAACAGCAACGGTCCAAAAATATTATTATTCGGCCGCAAAAGCGAGGTATACAAATTCATTAGAGGGCGGCACGCAGGAGAACCCCGGGGATGATGTAACCGGTTCTATTACATTCCTATATGCTCTTAAAAATACGATGAATTACTATAAGGTATTAAATCCAAATTATGCATTTTCGTCTTCTGTCCGAGACTTGAGTGCGTCGACTGGGATGCCCGGCGGCGACCGGGTCGACCCGGTAGAGGCCTCTTTGCTCACTATTCCAACTATTTTTTATGGGGATTCAATCAAAAAGGGTACTGTAGATTTAAAATTTTATGTAACTGGTACGTTAGTTGGTCAGCTTAAAGATATTAATAGAAATGGGGACTTGATTCAGATAGGCCCTTCTGGTTCTGGTGGTTCAGGTTCTGTTGGAGGCGTTGCTCTGTATACTGAAGGATTTTTGGTTCTTACGGGCTCATGGGACCTGACCGCCGCCGGAACAAAATTTGCTCCTTCTCACAGTGAGGTACTCGGGTACGGAACAGCCCACAATTATCCAAGTTGGATTAATTTTGCTCAGACCATCTCCGGCTCGACCACCGGAAACCCAGCGCCACTATCGAGTTGTCAAATGGATTTTAGTGGCTCACATAAAATTCCCACTATGATGTTGTTTGCGACGGCAGAAAAGAACTTACTCAATCACTCCAATAATCCGACATATCGCAATCGAGATTCACAACTTTTAATAACGTCCGGCTCTTTGGGGTATGTTCAAAATAATAAAGCTCTGATTAAAAATACTACATATTCCCCGTATAATGATCCTACCGGCTCGTTTTCAAAAACAACTTATATTTCAAAAATAGGAATTTATGATCGAAACAAGAATCTTATTGCGATTGCTAAAGTTGCTAAGCCAGTGAAGAAGCTAGAAGAAAGAGAACTAACTTTTAAACTTAAGTTAGACATGTGATAAAATTGACCTATGATCTTAGGTTTAGACATATCAACTAGTATCACCGGCTATACAATATTAGATAATGAAGGCAACATCGTTGCTTGTGAACATATCGACTTGCGTAAAGAAAAAAACTTCTTTCTTAAGAGCGCTCAAATCGAGGGAGTATTAAACGAAATTAGATCTCTATATTTTATAGAGCAAATATATATTGAGCAGTCACTTCAATCGTTCCGATCAGGTTTTTCCTCAGCGCAGACACTTTCATTGTTATCAAAAATCAACGGCGTTGTATCGTGGATCTGTTATAATATTTTCGGAAGCGAACCTCAATATCTTGCAGCCACATCTGCTCGCAAGCTTTGCGGTATTAAGGTTCCCCGCGGCCAGAAAGCAAAGGCCGTTGCAATGCAATTTGTTGTTGACAACGTACCTGATTTTAATGTAGAATATACAAGACATGGAAATCCCAAGGCTGGTTATGCCGACCGGTCAGATAGTTATATTATAGCAAAGGCGGGCTGGTTGCGTGAAAGACAAGAAATTCAAAATACTGACTAACGTGTTGGGACCTACTTATCGGACCAATAACGAGTTTCTTTTTAGGTGCCCATATTGCGATCATCACAAACGTAAGTTTTCTGTAAATCTCGACAAGGGCTATTACAAGTGCTGGGTTTGTGATACTCGGGGTAAGAATTTGTATCGCGTTATCCGACGCTTTGGCACAAATCGCGATAAATCCCAATGGCGAGATTTAACATCTGAAATTGATTATAATAAGCTTGAAGATTTATTTTCCGAGAAAGCCGAAGAGAAGCAAATACTTGAGATGCCCGAAGGGTTTGTGTCCTTGGCCAACAAAGCGGTTCCCCCTACTGGTTTCGCCGCAAGAAACTATCTGAGAAAAAGAGGAGTGAGCAAACAAGATATTGTTTGGTGGAAGATGGGATATTGCAGCAAGGGAGAATATGAAGGCAGAATCATTATTCCATCGTTTGATGGTGAAGGTGATTTAAATTACTTTGTTTCTCGATCTTATGATCGAGCCAGTTACCCAAAATATAAGAACCCCTCAGTAAGTAAAAATATTGTATTTAACGATTTATTTGTCGATTGGAGTTCAGATATTATTTTAGTTGAGGGAGTATTTGATGCTATTGTCGCTGGCCGGAATTCGGTACCCATCCTTGGCTCTACCCTAAATCAACACTCGGTACTGCTCCGCAAGATCGTAAAAGAAGATGCCGGAGTATACGTGGCCCTCGATCCCGACGCAAAGAAGAAAGAACTTCAAATTATCAAGACTTTGTTGGATTTTGATATTGAGGTTTGGAAGGTAAATATCGGGGATAACGAAGATGTTGGCTCGATGGAAAAGGAACAATTCCAGAAATGCCTGGAAAATGCGACCCTTATCACTCCAGACAACTATTTATTGTTGACACTTGCTATGTCTGTATAGAGGAATAAAACATGAAACAGCTATTATTAGAGACGGTAGTCTTAGCAAAGCAGCTTTTGTTACTGCAGGGATCCCGCGAGGTTTATGTTCTTTTGGCGCTTAACAGTGCTGGTGCGCTTGTCGCAGGAATGATCGTAGGCTCACTGCTTTAAGGAATATATTATGAAAATCACTAAACAAAGACTAAGAAAAATTATTAAGGAAGAACTTTCGAACGTTCTCTCCGAAATGAATGAAGATGATTATCATGCTGTTCGCCTGAGGCTACAAGTAGAATATGGTGTTGGCGCTTCGGGGGACCTAATAGAGGCTGTCTATAGGATTTGGCCAGAATTTGCAACAGAAGCAGTAGAGGTCCCACCCGAGATAGACCAGGCTATTAAGATGGCCATCATCGAAGACGCTGCAAACCCAGTGAGAATATAAAATGAAGATTTCAACCGCCCGCTTAAAGCAAATCATCAAAGAGGAACTCTTTTATCGAGAGTTTCATCGTGAATCCCTAGAGCTTGCCGAAGCAAAGAAGGCGAAAGCCGCGAGAATTTCGAGGAAGATCGCATATCTAGTTGACAAAGAGGGGAAAGATCCTAAACAGGCAACCGCTATCGCCCACTCTATGGAGGAACGGGGAGAGTTGGAAGAATCAGAAGATGACTGGAATAAGGCTGCCCGTTTCGTCGACGCCGAGAAAGAGCGCAAATGGAGAGAAAAATGGGTCCAAAGTATTCCTCCGGAAGATCGCAAGGTTGCGGGGGTTGAATATCCCGAGGACGACCCTACGTTGCGGACGATCCGACCCGGAGACCCCCATAGTTTCAGACCCGAAAGAAAGCCTAAGCTCGGAGAAGTTCAGTTTTTTGAGAAAGAAGAATGAAAGTTACCAAACAAAAACTTAAAGAGGTTATCAGAGAGGTACTTGCGGATACGGACCCCACGGCCCGAGCCCGCGAGTTGCATGGGATATTAAGCAGACTGGAAGAGGACGTTCTTAAAAATGCTTACATTCCCCAAGGGCCTTCCCACGCGGACGAAGAGGCCAGCTATGCGAAACTTATCAGTTCATATCAGCACATTCTATCGAGCTTAAAGAGGACCTTTGAAAAATGAAAATCACCAAACAAAGACTAAAAGAGATTATTAGGGAAGAACTTGCTTCTTTAGATGAAAAAAATTATTATCCGACCGACTATGGAACAGATCCCACGCGTCGGGAGCGTACTCCGGAGGAACGAGATCGTGATCGCCGCGAACGCGAACGACAAAACCAAGACTACACCCGCCGCCATGGAAAGAAACCATTTGGTTCCCGCGGTACCCACCTAGAAGAAGATGGTC
>Ga0209349_1000076_pt1 | contig 52986 bp, 60 predicted proteins | sample ETNvirnome_2_130_FD_184067 | JGI IMG/M metagenome (GOLD analysis project Ga0209349, IMG submission 184067) | Marine viral communities from the Pacific Ocean - ETNP_2_130 (SPAdes) (version 2) | ecosystem: Environmental > Aquatic > Marine > Oceanic | place: Pacific Ocean | collected 2013-06-22
TTCGCCCTTCTCAAGCCTATCTAATTCCCTATCTGTAGCAGTGACCACAAAGGAAGAACCCTCCTCCACTGTGCTCCAACCTTTACCGTCAGATAGAACGATGATTGTATTATTACTTTTCATATTATTGCTTTTCATTTTGGCCTCCTATGGCCTGTGCTTCCTTAATTAATTCATACAGTCCAACCGAAATGTCGTGCTGTAACCTAGTAAACCTCCCTTCTGGTAGGGATTCATAGGGCCTATCGTCTTCCTTTACGGTGTAGAGATCGCCGGGACCCCAACAAACAGGCTTGTCTTCGCAGTGAATAGATAGCCATGCTGTACACTCCGGGTCTCCTAAGTCTCCCTTGAGGTCTGTCACTGTAACAGTACACTCTTTGTAAGAGCCAAAGCCTAGACCGATGATGTGTGTAAGCCTTTTGAATGAGAAAGTTTTAGCTAAACTAAGCATCATTGACCTCCAGTCTTGTATTCAAGAAGTACTTCGCCATTCTTGGTTAGTGATTCGATTACTTGATGCGCTGCTTTTCGTTTGCGCTCTGCTCTCTCTGTCTTACGTTTGTAATGGTAAGTATGGTACTTAGGACCGTGGTCAACGAATCCAATGACGGGGCCTGGCTTACTAGCATCACAAAGTAAGCAGCTATTACAATTAATAGCTCCGAACGATGTAGTATTAGGACAGACAATACCCTTGTGTCCAGCCTCTGTAGTGAACGGCTTGCTTGGAATCTTTATCAGGTTCTCTGGCCGCTCCATATAGTCATGAGGAAGTACGACAGTAGCTCTAAAGCCCAGCCCTATAGCCTCATCGACCTCCTCTAAGGTATCGCATGACGCCATAAAGGAGCCAGCATATCTTAGGTTGTCTCTCCATTGGTGGATGTACCCCACTACAGCGAGACCCCAAGCCTTTATCATATTGATAGACTTGTCTACGTACTCCTCACGAAGGGCAGTAATCTCACCGATAGCGGTAAGCCTTGCCATCCTGGCACCCATTGGACTCTTAAGTAAGGCGGACTCAAGACTGTAGTCTTTACCTCTTACCTTAGCTTTCATCATTGAAGCATGACCGAAGGCCACTGTTCCGAATTGAGAGTAGCACTTCTTTTCATCTAAGAGAGAACATCCAGCACAGCTTCCAAGGCTTTGCTCTCTGGTCTCTCCTACATAAAGAGTAGGGACCTCCCCTGTCTTTTCATTGTCTTTACTTACGCCCCATAGGGCAGCACTGTCAGGTAGTTTCGCAATCATTCCAACCTCCATTGGTATTGTTTTTGCTATTTGGTTTTACTTTACTCTATGTCCAACTCTTCTAATGCATCGTTGTCCTCCTCTTCGATGTCGTGTAAACACCGGTCACACTCTTCTTCATCTATGGTAGTTACCCAAGCTCCACACTCTATACAAGTAGGTGGTTCAGGAGGGCTCTCCAGCTTCCATTCGTCGTGCTTAGTCATTTCTAAGTGCCTCCCTTTCCTCATCAGTTTCAATATGATAAGGGATTTTATAAGGTTTGAGGGTGCTGTTTACGAGGGCCATCACAGTCTGTACACTGTTGTAATTCCTCCAAGCTACACAAGTATTCTCATCACAGTACACTTCGCCTATCCAAGACCCATTAGACTTTACGAATCGAATGTGGTGTGGAAGTCTTCCTTTGTATTTTCTGCGCTTATGGTAAGCAACTACATGCCCTCTCCACTCAGTAGCAAACTGATTACAGGGTGGGTCGGCAGCTTCAATAATAGATAAGGGGCAGTCCACTTGAACAGGACCCATCGACTCATCAACATCCTTATAAGACCACTCTCCTTCATGTCTTTGAAGTAAGTAAAGACAAACAAAGGAAGGTCCGCCGGGACTCTTTATTGTAAGCCAAAGGCTTCTCCCAAAGTTTTTCGTTCTCTTACATAAGACCTCTCCACCTCGGTCGGAGATACCGCCTATTATGTCCTTGACTACACTACTTCTACAGTGGCTATTGTGCGGTGTTATCCAGCCCATCACTCACCTCCCTTCATCCGGTTTCCGCCTTGCTCCATTGCTCGGCTCCCCAAAAGTATAACCCGACGTTATCAAACCTGTCAACCCCGAAACTACCAAGGGTAGTTTCCGCGCGCGTATGCGTGCGCTATGTGTCCATGTACGACTCGGCTTCGGAATCGGCACAGTCCTCTTCGCGCATCATCTCACGTATCTGCATACCTGCGGCTGCCTCTAAGGGTATGTCCCTGTTCCATGCCTGGTTGAGCATGCGTGCGTACTGACCTCTGAACGTGCGTTCGATTGAGCCTGTAGTTTTCCAGTCTGTACAAAACCCCTGGTTCCACCACTGAGGTACTAACCTAGATAATAAGGACACCCCTTGCTGGTAGATACCTAAGGCTGTCTCTCTATTTATAATAGGAGACCTGTACTCTAAGAGCCCGGCCAGTTCAATAAGTTGCGCAGCATCCTTGGCATCTAAGGCTAACACTAGGGATACCATAAGCGCGTGCTTTACAGTAGGTACCGAGGGAACAAGTAAATCAAAGTCTCGCCAGGCTTCGCAGACACCCTGTGCGTAGTGCTTGGTTGTACGTGTGTACCCAAGTGCGGCTGCGTCTACGATACGTGCGTTCACAAGTGAGCGCACGAGCTTGCGGTAGCGCTTGATGGCCTGCACACACACACGCGCTTCCTCTTTTGTAGTAAGGGAATCCGCAATGCTTCTTACAATTCCATCTGCCCACGCGCGCTTGGATGCATCGGTCAGGGTTTCAGGGGACACCACCTTCACTTGTATGTTCTTACCTGGGAACTTCCAAAGCCTACCCCTCACACCCAAGAAGAACTCCCGCCTGCCTGGTATGACACCCACCCAATAGGTCTGCATGCCTATCTGGATCAGACCAGCAGACACTATGTCGTACCTTTTCCTCTTGGTACCACCCTGCAAATAGAAGTACCCAATGTTTGCGCCGTAGTTATTTGAATCCTCTCTACCTTGGGAGTACTTCTTCCTGCACTTAACGCTTGGCGGTGCGTTCCTGCCTTTCATTCCAGGGTCTCGCCAGAAGGCTGCTCACATGACGGGCAATAAATATCCCCCACGTATAGAGTGTCGCACTCTATGCACGCGCGCTCTTCCTGTTTGGGTGTTACGTCCTCAACCATAAGGCTGAGACAGTGCTGACCGTTCAGCCCGAGCACCTCTTGCAAGAGGCACAGGTTCTTTATTGTTGGCATGGTCTTACCGGATTCCCAGGCTTGATACGCAGGTTGTGAGACGCCAACAGCCTTTGCCACCTTTCGCTGGGTCAGGTTCTTGTCTTCTCTTTTTGATGTGAGATGCTTCCCAAATACAGTCATTGCTTGACTCCTTGTTTCACATACGATAACTCACAGCTATCACCCCGGCAAGGAGGACAACTTGACCGACATTGAGAGACACATCTTAGCTACCCTGCTGATGTCAGCGGGCGCAGGATTCGAGGAAGCAGAAGAGGAACTGCAACTACAAGACTTTTGCTCTGAGCAGCACAGAGCCTTGTTCGCGTGGATAGGAAACCAAATACAGATGAAGCTAACACCAGACCTATCGGTGTTGCTTTCGGACAAGAACGTGTCTGATTCTGTGGGTGGGAAGGACTACATTCAAAGGATGATAGCGTACGCTGGCCCGCCAGCTTCTATGAGGAGTTGGGCTACCAAGCTTCATAGCGGTGCTCGCATGCGCAGGATTCAGGATGCAGCAAGCGAAATCATAGAGCTATCCAAGACCGAGGTGACAGCGGAAACTTTAGCTAAAGAGTCTGAACAGATAATGCTGAACGCCACTGCGGATAAGTATTCAGAAGGACCTCAAGGGATTGACTCTTTGGTTACAGCAAGATTAGACCAGTGGGAAAAGATTCAACGGGGTGAGCTTACTGAGTACGTCCCGTCTGGGTTCAAATCATTTGATGACCACTTCTTTGGCTGGCCCGTAGGCTACCCTGTAATCGTGGGTGGCCGCACCAAGATGGGCAAGACCATGTTCATGCTGTCCGCTGCTTTACGGGGCGCACACACGGGCGTGCCGCAAGGAATACTCTCTATTGAAATGCCCGCTTCATCCTTAATGGATAGGATTGCTGGCGTGAGCGCGGGCGTCCCCTCGTTTGCTGCTCATCGCGGTACAGAAGAAGACATGGAGAAACTGTGGGATGCTTTGAATACAGTGCGCAAGCTACCCATACAAGTAGACGAGTCCTCAAGGAGGCTGTCTTCTATTGAGTCTTCGATCAGAAGAATGGTTCGCAGGGATGGGGTGCGTGTAATCTGGCTGGACTATCTTCAACTGATCAGCGGTGTGGGCAGGGTCGATAACCCTGTTCAAAAGATTGAAGAAATCTCTGAAGGTATCCGGGCTATTGCCAAGAGTGAGGGTGTATCTATTATCAATATGATGCAGTTCAATCGAGACGGCGAGCGTGTAAAGATTGACGGTAAGCTGGGGTACCCAACAAGTACAGCGTTCCGTGGCTCAGACAGGCCACTGTTCGACAGCGCTATAGCCTTCGGGCTTTACAGGCCGTGGCATTACCAACCACCAGTAGACGCCATCACAGGGCAGCCACTACCACCTGAATCTTTGGGTGATAGGCTTCAGCCGCTGGAGCTTGTGTGTCTTGCGTGCAGGTACACCGCCCCTAAGAACCTCAAGTTTTGGGCTCGTCTATCAGTCCAACAGCTATTCGACGGTCAAGATCCAGGATTTGGCGAGACCAAATAGGACACCCTTCTCTTTGAGCCATCTCAATTGCGCACTCACCCTCCCCCCGAACGTCATCAGCGGTCAGGCGGGAGGGTGTTCCGTACAGGACAACACACCCTGAGGTGTCGTCGGACTCAAGTAGGGACCACCTGGATACCCAGAAGCCACTGAACGATATCCGGATAGGGCGACAGTTGAACACTTCCTCTCTTGCCATTGAGAAGTACCTGGCAATCAGGATGTCAGTGGTCTTCAACCAGTCCTTGCCCATCTCCTCCCGCCACGCCTTGAACTCAACCCGTATCCGAAACAACTGGTACTCAGACTGCGCCATGTACATGGTGGTGTGCTTACGCCACAACAGGAACAGCTTGCGTATGTCGTTGTCGCGCGCGAGCACCCGCTCAAATTTGTTAGCCAGTTTCAATTGCTCAAGGTTCCACCCCGCGTGTTGTGACAGGGTCGCAGGCCACCCATTGTCACCGCGTAACGCGGGCACGACTTGGCCTTTCCACATCTTCTTTCTGTACATTTTTCTTGACAGCCTCAGGTTATCACAATAAAAGGTGGGGGAGCTTGGACAGAAATGGACAAGATAAAAGTATACATGGCAGCGACCGGCGATTCGTTGGTCTCTATAGCAAGGCGGGCTGGGGTGGACCCAGCAGAGTTGAGGAGAATTTCGGCTAACAAAAGGAAGCCAGGGAAGAGAGTACGAACACGCATAGCGTTCGCTATGGGTATCACACTAAACGAACTAGACGCAGACATGGATGTGTTTGTGTCACGAATAAGGAAGTCTAATGACTTGGAAAGAAATCGAGGCGATTCTTAAGCGCCCATTCGATGACCACGAAATCAACTGGAAACTAAAGACTGTCACCAGTAATGGTAAGGCTTTGTTGCTTGCTTACATGGACGCTCGTGGAGTGCGGGATAGGCTTGATGAAGCGTTCGGTCCACACTGGATGACTGCTTACTGTGCGGGGCCAAGCGGCGGCGTCATGTGTACGCTGTCAGTTAAGTGGAACGGCGAATGGGTTTCTCGTTGTGGTGTTGCAGAGAACACTAACATTGAAGCTGTAAAGGGTGGCGCATCAGATGCACTCAAGCGTGCGGCTACTGCCTTTGGGGTTGGCCGTCATCTGTATGACTTAGGCGCTACGTTTGCTACCATCCAAGACAAGGCAGACTACAGTGTAGAGAACGGTAGGTCGGTGTATTGTAAGGGTAAGGGTTATGCTGTTGCCCCAAGTATCCGGGTTGCGCAGCCTGACTTATTCAATAAGCCAGCACCCAAGAAGAAAAAGCCAGCACCCAAACCTCAAGTAAAAGCTCCTGTTGTTCCTGGTGTTCCGGCTGCTATGGAAGCCAAGACAAAGAAGACAACTGCTGATTACATCAACAAGCTAAGAAGTATTTGTAAGTCCCGTGAGCTTAGTAAGCTGGAAGCCGAAATGTTTATTGGCTTATGCACCGCCATTATGAAGGACGGGGTTGTCGATAAACAAGGGTACTCTCCTAAGGGTCTGAAGAACGCCAGCCTACAAGTACTGCGTATCGCTGTCCGTAAAGGGATGGAGCTTGATGAGCTTGATGATGGTGGCTTTACCGACAAGCTGTGTGCGTATGAAAACATTCATAAGTCTTTAGGTCCTCAACAGTGAGGGCTAACAACTCATCCCTGGGGTGGCGGGATTCATTACCAACCAATGGTTCTGTATCGGGCAACCGCCATCCCTACGGGGGTGCTAAATGAAACTCGCCTATCAGAAGTGTGAACTGTCTGGCTGCCACAGGCGCGGAAGTGTGTTCAAGCAAAGCGACATTACTGGAAAGTATTTGGTGGTCTGTGTTGAGTGTGCCCAGAAAGGAAAGAAGAAGAAGCCTGTAGGTTCAAAGCAAGGGAGCTTGGTATGATGAAAAAAAGTAAATGGGTAGAGACCGAGATCGAAGTTGGAGGAGAAGTTTTCCTTATTCCCCTGCGTTGTCGGATGGAAGCAAAGAATGGGCGGTTCCGAACTCGCATTCAGATAAGGGATCTCCAGACCAATAAATGGCACGCACGCCATACGAGTGATTGGATGCGTCTCCCTGCGATCACAAAAGTCACACGCGACTATTTAGACACCCTGGCCGAGGGGATGGCAGATAAGCTTGTCCACGATACTGTGGCCCATAATATGCTGCACCCTGATTGGAGGGTGTGATGGCTAATCGTAAACCATCATTGACAAGCAAAGCAGTCGATGGACTTAGCACCGTTCAGTATATAGCTGAAGCAAGCTTGGAGAGCTTTGTAACCGACGCTGTTAGGAACACAGAATACGAACGAAGAATTATGCGCGGCATCAAATACATACAGGAACTGACCGATTGGTATGCCATCAAGCAGAAGGGGGGGTGAGTGATGGCTAAACGTAGAGCGAAGCACGGCTACTGTGCGTCATGCGGCAACGCCCTGAAAAGGCCAGCAGCCTTTGAAAGCTCCTGCTCCATAAGGTGCGCTGCCGATGCTTGGTATGCGCTACAGGGTAGTGGTTGTGGCCTGGACAATGAGTCCTGCACACAGTGTGGAGAGGGGGTGGAGATGTGTGAGTGCCACCCCGCTATTTCCTACCTTGACATTAGCGCGTGGGGTTCTTGATGCCAATCTATGATTACGAGTGCAAGCTCTGCGGAGAAGTGACAGAGGTCATCCAGCGGCACACGGACCCTGCACCTAAGTGTTGCGGCAAGCTAACAAAGCGGATGGTGTCAAGAACATCCTTCGCCCTCAAGGGTGGGGGTTGGTACAAGGATAGCTATGGGTTGAATCCGAGAAGGGCCCCGGCGGGAGAACCTGATGGACAGGAATAAACTTATGCAATGTATCTCGGAGGCTATGCCTCATGTGTACAGACAGCAGGGCCACGGCAAACACGAGCAAGACCGCGCCGACGCTGAAGCCTGGTGGGCAAAGTGGAAGAGCGTACGTAAGCAGTGTTCCGAGTCGAGCAACCCAAGCAAGAAAGAGGGGGCGATAGATGTCTTTGGGCAGCCGGGTGAGTCATGAGAAAACTATTCCTTCTTGCTGTCCTATTGGCTGCGTGCTTACGGCACCAAGTAAAGGAAGGCTGCATCAAGTACACGGACAGTTGGTATGCCTGTTGCCCTAAGGGGACAGACATAGAGATAAGTAAGAGTTTATTTAAAGAGTACCAGTGTGTTCCAAAGGAGGAGCGGAATGAAGAAGAGGCACGAGAGGCCATGTAAGTGTGAGTCCTGCAATAATCTTAGAGCAAAGATTGTGAGGTGGGAACCTGAATTTGCGAGAGCCTTGTTGGGAAAGATCATACCTTTCGTCGAAGGGTACGAAGCTATCTGCCAACACCTTGCTCAAGGTGAGGAAGATAAAGCGTGGGAACTCTCCCGCAACTTGGCAAAGAACTCAAAGCTACTGAAGAAGGAAGTCCTTTCCCTCTTCCCGCGCAAGAGAACCAAACGTCCTTATTGATAGGACATAAACAAAACAAAGGAGGAGCAATGTCTCAGACAAAATCGCTCTATGAAGACCCAAACATTGTGGTGTTTGGTGGGAAGATTACGCAGTTCCTGGAAGGGAAGAACACGCACGGCAATCTAAAGATTGAAGCCAAGCTTGTGAATAGCCACGGGCAAGGTAAAAAAACATTTGATACAGTTGTCGGTGTTACAGCCTACGGGGCTGCTGCTTCAAAGATGAAGGACCTATACGAGTCTCACTCGTACTGTTTGGTACATGGTCGGCTTGCCTCCAACAGAGGTGATGACCTGTTCGTGATACCCAGCCAAGTGTTTGATGGGGGTGTTGAATGAAAGCCCTATTCGTAAAGGTCGGCGGGTACGAGATGCTTGACATCTCTAAGCTTATGCTCAACAGATTAGACAACCCATCTCCAATGCTGTGCCAGCATGACCTCAAGGCTATCGGCGCAAGCGCTATCCGTCAGTTCGATGATACCAAGGCTGGCCCTAAGCTTCGCCTGTCTGCCGCTGGCTCATGCGTTCGTCAGCTTGCCTACTCGTGGCACAACTACGACGCCAGCGAGAAGCTGAACGCAGCCTCAAGGCTTACCTTTATGGTAGGCGATGTGACCGAGAGCGCTGTTGTTGCACTGATTGAGGAGGTTGGTGCCTCCCTTAAGAAGGAGGACGAGGACTCCTTTGAGTTGCTTCACACGGGTGCCGGTCAGTCTTCTGTCTACATTGACATTAGTCTAAGCAAAGACCAAACGCTCCGGGTGTCGGGCCACCCCGATGGTCTGCTTATCCTTAGGCGGTATGTCCCCGGCTCGTTCGATGGAGAAGAATACAGGGCTATCCTGGAGGTCAAGTCCATGTCTGACTATGGCTTCAAGAAGTTCCGCAAGAGCGGGATGACAAAGTCTGATTCTTACTACGGCCAAATCCAAGCGTACATGCTGGCTCGTTCACAGATGGACGGGGTGCCGTGTGAGTACACTTACATCGTTGCCTATGCTAAGTCGAGTGGCGCAAAGGACGCTGAGTTTATAGACAGAGACAAGACTGAATGGCGCTCTCTTCCTCCACTGCACGGTCAGTGGGTTCAGGCAGACCCTGAGTACCAGCAGGGGCTGTTAGACAAGTACAAGAATATCGCAACGAGCGATGGGCCAGAAGAATTCGAAAGACCTTATGGTCCGGACAAGAAGGGCAAACTAGGTTTCCCATGTAGCTACTGCTCCTACATGAAGAAATGTTTTCCTGATGTGAAAGAGAGAGCAGCAACAACATTCTGGCGTGCTAACGCCACCAAACTAACTCCATTTGTAGAGGGACAATAAAATGCTAAACACAGTAATGCTTGTAGGAAATGTGAAGAGAGAGCCGCAAGAAATCATGAACGGGAAGATGAAGTCTTTCATGGTGACTACCTGGAACACAAACCGTAAGACGATGCAGAGGTATGACACTCATCACGTTATTGATGTGCTTGGTTCGTACAACCTTCCAATGATGCACGTTGGTTCCCTCGTTGCTATTCGTGGAAGCATGAACCGACGCTCAAGCGAGAAGGATGGAGTTAAGACATGGTACACTTCGGTCCTGGCTTTCGAGGTTACAATGTCCGACGCTACCAGCCCTGCTGCTGACGGACACACCGGTGGCCCTGGCTCCGCACCACCTACGTCTTACCCCCCCAAGGCTGAGCCTGTCGTGGATGCTGACGACGATGAGGACTTCGGATTCTAATGCAGGTCCGCGACACCAAAGCTTGGGCGTCTCTCACTAAGAAAGTCGAACAAGTTGGTGGATACAACACCGCAGCCCAATCTCTGTTAGAGTCGGTTGGGTTGCGTGTTACCCCCAAGATGATGCGGAAGTGGGCGTTGGGTGAAAGGATACCAACGAACACAGTAAAGACAGATGACCTAAGCCCTGGTGACAGGCACCTATTAAACACATGGTTAGGGATACCTGATGAGCACTGGTGGACAGAAGAAGAAGAAGAAGAAGAAGAAGAAGAGGTCGGACCTGCTTGGGGCTTCTACCCCCCAGACGAATAAGAGGTACTGGGCAGGCATAGACCCCGGCAAGAATGGAGCAGTGGTCATCATATCGGAAGAGGGTTTCGTGGCGGCGCACTTACTTAGGCGTTGCGTCTATCAAAACAAGTGGATGATTGCAGAGCTTATTGACGTAGTCAGCAAGGTCGCAGCGTTTCAACCTACAGCAGTACTGGAGAAGCAACATGCTAAACGAGGACAAGGACTTTCTTCCACGTTTACAACTGGGTTTGGTTATGGGATTCTTATTGCTGCTTGTAGTTCACAGTGCATTGACTACGAAATCTTCTTCTCAAGAAAGTGGCAATCGATTTTGGCGGAAGAGAAAGGACAAGACTCAAAGGAAAAGGGGTTGAGCCTGGCATACAGGACCTTCCCAGAACTACATGAATTCACCAGGGTTAAGCACAACGGGCTGTCGGACGCAGCTTGCATGGCCCTATTTGCAAGGAGCAGAGCGAATGGAGAAACGAGCGATTGAGATTATCAAGGACACATGTTCAATAGAGAACGTAATCTCTCAGTACACAAGGCTTGTCGGAAGCAAGCCACAACTAAAAGGCATGTGCCCTCTACATAAAGACGGTAAGCCCTCCTTCTTTGTCAACACAGCGCGGAGTGTATTCTTCTGCCACGGTTGCCAGAAGGGTGGCGATGTGCTCACCTTCATCCAGGAAGTAGAAAAGATTCCGTTACCTGACGCTATCAGCTTCCTTGCTGACAAGTACGGGATTGAAGTAGAGGGGTCGCCTTCTGTTTCTCCGGGTAGGAGAAGGTATCTTTCGAACTTGCAGACCTACTTACGGGAAAGCCTGGACAACAACTGTGGCGAACGCGCCACCCTGTATCTACATGAGAGGGGTGTGGACATAGAGCAAGCGGAGAACCACAACGTAGGATACTTCCCAGACAACGCCAAGTCTCGCGGGTTCTTGCGGTCAGAGTTTGCCCAAGCCCTGGGTCTTCGCAGGCTTGTGGGCCGAGTAACCTTCCCCTTCTATTCGTACAGCGGGGCTATCGTTGGGTACGGTGCTCGCACTATTACAGACCAAAGCCCTAAGTACACGAACACATCCAACTCAGGTGGGTTCAAGAAGAGTAAGTGTTTGTTTGGGTTCAACTATGCCAAGAAGCACACTACCGATGTGGTGGTTGTTGTTGAGGGATATCTCGATGTCCTTGCTGTAAATGAATCAGGCATGCGCGCCGTGGTGGCGACCTGCGGAACAGCCCTAACTGATGATCACGCAAAGAAACTTTCTAACAGGTGGAGCACAGTCATCCTCTGTATGGACTCGGACCCAGCCGGTCGTGAAGCTGTAGCCAGGGCTATCCCTATTCTCTACAAGCACGGCCTCAACGTGTTCGTCGCCAAGCTTGATGAAGGTGAGGACCCTCACTCCACCCCTCCGATGAAGCTACTCAAGGCTCTACAGTCAGGGAGGCACGGCTATGACGTTATTATTGACACTGTATCCAGCAACCCCTTTGAAGCAGCCAACCAACTTAGACCTGTACTGATGACGCTGCCTCCAGCCTGTCGGTATGTGATGTTCGAAAGAGTGGGGGCTAAGCTCGGATTACCTCAGGCGTTGTTCACCACACCATCAACCGGCATGCCGCCAGCTATGGATGTCCTTCAGCCTGTGCCCAACACCAACTTGGACTACTTGCTTCTATTCCTTATTCACAGGAACGAGGAGGCCGATGCCCTCACATTCATGTCCCCATCAGACATCAAAGATGATTGGTATAAGTGGGCCTTCGAGAAACTATACGACGGAGAGCCGGTGTCCTCCCTGATAAACCAATCAAGGGATAACCCTGCTTTCTCCAGCGCTTTGTCGAGGTTGTCTAATACAGCCCAACCCACTGGGTTCGTAGAGATAGCTGTTCAGTCAGCCTGTTTGGTGGTGGCGCAGTCTATTGCAGCACAGATATACGACGCGGTTCATTCAGAGCCAACAGACTTTGAGCTAATCAAAAGTCTACAGGAGAGGAGGCGCTCCCTTATGAACTCTGTCCACATGGGCTAACCATTCTCGGTAACCTTGGTGGTGCGGGTAACCTTGCGTTGCCTGCGCCTCTTCTCTTTGTTTACATTAGAGCGAATCTTACCTTCAAGGGCTACCTTCATGGCACCCCCACCCCATACCGGGCCTCGCGGCCCGGCCATTGCGTCTGCTATTTGTTGTAGATTCTTCTTGTAGGGCTGGTAAGCCTCGTCTTCATTAGCGTTCTGCCAGGCTTCCGTATACTTTGTTGGGTCTGCCATTTGTGTCTCCTATTTGAGGGGGTCAACCCCCACGGGGGATTCCGACTCTTTGAGTAATTTCTTAGCCTTATACTGTTCGTTCATAAAGTCTCTAAGGCGAGCACGCATGATTGCGTTCTCCCACTTTGCGTTCCTTTGAGTAACCCGCAGCCCCGACAACGCTTCAACTGCGCGGAGATATGAGGGGATATCGGTGCTGCCGGGGTCTATCGCCGTACCATAGCCGTGGGCTGGGGAGAAGGCTCCCGATGAGTCCACGCTTCCCAAGGAGGCAGCATGGCTAAGAGAGGCAATGTCTGTGTAGGATACAGCCTGTTTGATTAGTCGCCCCCAAGGGAGACTACCAACAGCCCAGTTGGCCGTACCGCTGACGACTGGTATGTCGTCGTAGGCTGTACCTTCCTCGTTTACACGCCAAGCCATAGACAGTCCCATCATTTGGTTTATGTAATCAGCAGCAAGCTCTCCGGGTCCTCCAAATCTATCCGCAATTCCGCGAGTCATGTCGGCAATCATGCGACCGTTTGTCAACTCTGATATTGGCTTATCGTAGAAAAAGTGTCGCCCCGACCCCAATTCTGCAAGGACTCGTATGGGTATATTACCCTGACCCACCACCCTGAGTAGCGGCTGTCTTCCAGAATGGTTCCAGTAACGAGTCTTGTAATCCGCCCCGTTGAGGTGGCCAATGACTCCATGCCTAAGGAATCTTGCGGAATCAAAGAACGGGTTGAGCCATTCGTTGAACCCCTCTTGGGGCAGCCCAAACCCTTCCATAAAGACGTTGCTCATTCCAGGAACAGGAAGAGAAATCCTGTGGTAAGAGTGTGGCTCACGCTTAGCCAGCATAGATTGTCTGTTTGGATTCACTGGGCGCAAGCCGGTCTCTTCATCCTCAAGGGCAGCGTTCGCGATATTCGGTAAGCCCTCGTACATCAAGTGATTGAAGCTGCTGTAGAAGGAGGGGACCTTACCGATAGATTCCAACTGCAACCAAACATTCTTGTTGCTCCAAACAAAGAATGGAAAGATGGTTCGCATGTACTGCTTCTGAACTGAAGTCAGGTCACCGTAATTGAATAGGTGTTTCTCTACCCGCTTGGCCGAATCAGCAAGGCTTGCTCCTTGTGAAAGAGCGCCCCTGAAGTTCAGCACCCTGGCCTGGTTCTCGATAGTGCGACCAAGGCTTGCCCCCAAACCTTTGGGGAGAGTAACAGGGAGGCCACCAGTGATAGCCATTGGTAGCATCACAACAAGGGCATCTTCTGTAACACTGAGGCCCTGCTTGGCTTTAGTCCAGGTACCGCCCAGCCCATTCCGGGCCATCATATCTAATAGGTTTGCCTCAACGTCTGCAATGTCAACGTACTGAGTAAACGATTCGGACAGCACACCGTGCCTTTTCAGAATGTCGTAGGAGTCATCCAGGGAACGGATAACCCCATCACCCAAATCAACGCCGTCATCTATCATTCTACCGTACTGGGTTTCGAACAACTTAGAGCGGGTCTGTCTACTATTGTAGGCTAGGGTTGTTTCCCCGTGTAGTCGTGGCGCAGCAAGAGCCTTCCTCGCCTTCACCATGCTCCCAAATTCTTCGTAATGACTAACGCCAACAGCCAGTACTCCAGAGATCATGTTCGACTTGGGGTCAAGTACAGTCGGAACATCCAGGTTCAGAAAGCTTTGAACCACGTTCGACACTGCGTTCCTTGCGTGAAAGGCAATAGCCAACACGGTCAGTCTTACTTTGTAGAAGTTTTGGATATTATCAAGAGCCCCTTTGAATGCCCCTGATTCACCCAACTGTCCCGCAAGAATGTTCTCCATAGAAGCAACTACAGACTCAGGAATATAAAGCTTCCAGCCCTCTTGCCCACCAGCAAAGTACATACGCAGGTCTTTACCTTTGAACCGTATGTCCTGATTAGCATACTTCATCACCCTGTCCCGCAGGCTTGCGGCGATAGAATCAAGTGCTGCGTTCTGTGCCGCCTCGTCAGTAAGCTCAAGCGCTGAGCGAACAAGGTCTCTTACGTTGGTTAGCTTGTCGGCACCCGACTTCATTTCATAGTATCGAATGGCACCGATTGTATCTTCAATACGGGATATCGCCTTGATCTCTCCAACCTCTGTGGCCCATGTCGCAAACCTATTGGACTTATAGAAGGAGCCCTTCCTTCTCAGGGCTGACTCCTTACCAACCTTAATGCTTACAAGGTCAAACCCAAGTAGCGCCTCAAGCTTGCTGGGTTCCGTCAAGTCAAGCTCAGCCCACTGCTTGCGGGTACCAAACAGGATGTGCTCACGACTGATGCTTTCTATCTCGTCTGACTCACGAGCAAGCAGCGGAATGTACCCTCTCTGCCGGGCAACCTTTGATGCCGGAATAACTGTGCCGTCTTCTCTCAAGATAGGGAGGATGGGTTGGATGACACCTGTATCAAGAAGAGCAAACAGGAATTCTCGCGCAGTAATCTTTCCGTTTGCCTGCATGTACCTGCGTACAATCTGTAGCGGGTCTACGCCGAACTCACCCTTGCTCTCTATTTGCATATTGATTTCGCGAATGGTTCCCATGATTCCACGGCGACGTTGCGCATCCATAGAGACCGTCAACCTCTCGTCAAGGGAGACAGGGCTCCGGCCCATGAACGACTTCATTCGACGATGAGTTTCAATGGCACCGCCTGCCCTCTGGCTTCCCGCCGTAGAGAGAATGGAGCCACCGTCTACAAAGGAATGAGGAAAGTAATCTACAACGCCCCACTTCTGAAGCATGATCGTAGGATTAGCCATGAAGTCCATTCCGCTTTCTTCATAAAGCCTTTCGTACTTTTTAATAAGGTCCCTCAACTCCTCTACCACCGGAGCAATCCGGCTGTTCTCAGCCTGAAGGCGCGGGCCGAGGGCCCAATCCTTGGCTACTCCTGGGGATAACTCTAAATCTTTTTCCATAACAGACCACAGTTTACGCATGTGCTCTGTTGTTCCAGGGGAGTCCTTCAACGCTGAGAAGGAAGCAATGAGCTTGTCCTCTACTGTAAGGTTTTTCGTTAGGGTGTTGAAGTCCTTCCAAAGCTGGATCTCCCAATCTCGTAGCTGGCGGACATACTCACCCCCCCTTGCTGTCTTGTCTGGAAGACGCAATTCAAACGCTTCAGCGTGCTCAACTTCAAGAATATCCAGCCTTGCTGGGGCGTCCATGGATTGCTTGGCTACCTTGGCAAGCACCCGCTCCTCCGCACCCGGCAAGCTCTTGATTGCGGAAGCATCAGCCTTGGCTGTAGCCTCAGTAACCATACGCTTAGCTGCACGAAGTTCACCAAGCATAGCTGAAGGAGAGTTGCCTGATTCGGTTTCGAAAAGAATCTGACCCGTCCTCTTGGAGAACCTGTCTATCCAACGGGACAGACCTTTCTGGTTTTCTCTTCCACCATACAGCCTCCACATTGACTTACGGACACGATCAATAGCCTCTGCTTCTGTCTGAGCACCATGAACAGCACCGCGCAATCGGTTGTAGGCCGCTGTCTCTTTGGTGAATATACCTGTAGCCGCCCCAACCTTAGCGCCCGCACCCTTGCGCCCAGTCAGGGCTTTTTCTGCTAACTTACTGGCAAGTCGAGAGTTGACGGACCTGCCGTATGTCATCCCTGCGAATAGGTTCTGTATTTGCGGGGGCATTTGAATGTCGATATCGCTGGATCTTAGCTCCTCGTACACGCTACGCATGGATGTCTTCAGTAAGCTGAACGCCTTTACTAACTCATCAGATGCACCAGTTGGCGCGATGTGGTCGTAAACAAACCGCTCAAAAGCACGGGCAAAAGTTTCCTCTGCTGCTCTCGTCCACTTCCCATCCTTGACTCCAGCGAACCTTTCGGCAGCCCTAAGCTGAGCATCGGGAAGTTGCCGCCTTAGTATGTGGCCCATTTCATGGATGAGTGTAGATGCGTCTGCATTCTTGTATAGGTACAAGATAGCGCGGCCATCTTCGACAAACTTTACAGCACCCTTCTTTACTTCGTTCCCTATTTGGTAGAGAGGCTCCCCCTCTTTAAGGACAAGCTTCTTGAACTCCTCTGTGAAGAGCATAATCCGAACACCGACATCAGTGCCTTGATGCATACCATAAGCATCCTTTCCTAACTCAAGAGCAACCGTGTCTATTATTCTTCGGTACTCCTCCTCTGAACCACCGTTCTTCAGATAGGCCTTCCTGACGGCCAGGTCTTCTCCAGCCGGGATATGAGTGTACCCATCCTCAAGCTTCATGCCGTGTTTCTTGTACAGCTTCTTGATTCGAGACGGGACCACTGTGTCGTAATGTACGATGTGCCCAAGCCCGCCTTGGTATCCGTAGGTTCTTTCAAACACAGAAGGGGGTATCTCTCTCACCCTCTTGGCGCTTGATGCTTCTAACACCCATCGATCCTCTATAAACTGGCGGATATGTTCCGGCCAATCACTCCTAGGGGTACGCTCAAGTAACTCAGCCAGTTCCGCGCCGCCGTGGAACATGGGGCCCGCTCCACCCGACCTGTGGTCGGGTACAGGGGAAAACATGTTTGTCCTGGTGGTGTCGAAGGGAACAAAGGAGGGGGGAGCTTGGCGTGGCTCGAAGACGACTTTTTCTTCTGATAACTCTCGGATCTTTTTCAATGCGTCTTTATAAATGCCTGTGTTTATACTTCCCATACCGGCGGGCTCGGTGAAGCTCTTGTTCGCCCGTTTAATTCGCCAAGCGATCTCCTCCTTCAAGCCGGTGAGGCCAGCGGCGGGAGCCCTTGCGTCCGTGAAGGCCTCTTCAAAGAGGCGACCAATCTTGGCACCCTCATACCTAACATTTCTTAGCACGAGTTGATGCAACTTCGGGTCAGCCTCAAGACTATTGAGGTCCAACCCCCGCCGGTAAGGGATGTCAGCGCCAACACCAAGTACATGCTTTACGTAAGCGGGCTTCCCTATAAGCTTTTCTAACTCCGTAGTCTGAAGAGAACTCCAGTCGTCAGCGGAGTCAAGTGCGGAGTCAAATACTTTGAAACCCGCCGCATTTTCAGGAGAATAAAACTTTAATGAAGTTTGTCTGCTCTCGCGCCCAGGGTGGTACCTGTACAGGTTTGTTCTTCCTGTATCGAAGGAGATACCGTCCTTACCCATTTCAACAGCCTCTCTTACGGCTGCCTTGATGCTAAGGTCTACCCAGTTTGTTTTGAATGGCGCGTCCGGGAGCGAACGGGTCCCGTAACCCCCTTTCCCGCCGGCCTTGTGTATGTCCGATTGCAGTTCACCGACATGAAGAAGGTCATAGCCTGGTGTGGTTGGTGCTAATGAGGCTGGTCTGCTGAACATGCTGGGCATGTTTTCTTTCGGACCAATGTAAATCATTCCGTTCGGATCGCTTGGATACTTTTTTGCTAGAGATTTCCAGACCCTCTGCGATGCGCTGTTCCTCGATGAGGTGAGGGCGGGAGAGAAAACAAACCCGCCCGGATGTTTACTCCTAAGATTCTTGATGGCCTCTTCGTATAGCCACTTCCCAAGACCCTTGCCCCGCAGGTTGTAGTCAATAAGAACATTTCGCACACCCTCGACCGGCAACCCCTCGATTTTAGGAATTGGCTTGTGCTCAAGCTTTAGGCCGCCAACTTGTTTGTCTTTAATAAATATAAACACCCCCCCAGTGTTCATGTTCCTGTTAGACGCGGCTTGGTAGGTGTGCCTCGGTAGTGGGCCGCCAGGAAGCACGGGCAATATTTCATGAAACGAAAGCGCCCTCTTACTGGATGCCAATGGAGTGGGAGGAGTACCTATAAAACCCTCTCGAACAGAAGCTCGAACATGGGAAATCAACCCCATTCCAGAAGTGTTTTTGTAATGAGAATTATTGTATACGTGGCCAAACTTCATGGAGAAGCTTAAGAAGTCTGCATCATCGGGCTGAACAACCCGCAGGGACTTGACCGGGTAGTCTGCGGTTACAAGAAGCTCTATCTCATGGGTTGAGCCCGGAAGAGTAAGAGACCAGTGGGACCAATTTGGTGTATTTCTGTGTACGCTTGTAAGGCTAGAGTACTTGGCCCCACCAGCGGTGTGAACAACCTGCCCCGGCAGAACAGGTGGATCAGTTAGTATCAGTTCAAGGTGACGAGCAATAGATTCAGTCCTCTCACCGGGGTACCGACCCTGAAGAACGCCCAATACCCTCTCATCTCGGTACGTTGGTATAGTCTGTTCATCTATAAAGTTGCGAACTGAATTAGCAAAACCGGTGAACTCAAAATCATCAATCGCTCTACCGTAGCTGCTCTCAAATATGGCGTCTCTTGCCCACGCACCAATTGTTGCCGTTATGTCTGTGAAGCTCCTTTCGCCCTCCAAGGCCAGAAGGTCTGAGACAATCGCGCTCCTGTTTTGAAGAGCATCTTCTGCGGAGAGGACGAACTTTTCCATCTCGTCCATTGTGGTTCCGGCAGGCATCATCTCCTCTAAGGTCCACTGCTCGGTTAATTTTTTAACCTGCTCATCAACCAGTTCCCTCCTGAAGAGTTCCTCTTTGTCTATCCTGGCAGCCGCCGCAGGGTCTATCTCATGGGATTCCAACCGAGTTGAACGAGCCTCAACGCTCACGCTTGCGTTCTCTGTTTCAATAGCCTCCAAGAACTGTTGCTTAGTCCAACGCTCCGCTGGGGCACCCTCAAGAATACCAAGCAGGCCGTTCTCAGCCAACTCCGCTTTCTTTACACTAGAATGGGCTGCTCGTTTAGAGGTAATAAGCTCACGCACCTGCGCGCTTGTGAGCACCTTATCCGTCTTAACCCTCGTCGAAGGTCTTCCACTGCCCGTCTTCTTTGTAGGCCAGTTCTCATCCACATAACGAGCAAGTTGGCTGTAGAAGACAGGCCCCATGCGCTCGTCTATTTGATACAACGTGTCAGCCGACATGCGGCCACGCGCGCGCTTGATATCAGCAAAGGTGTGTGCCCACCAATCAGACGGTGCGTTGCCTGTCTCCAAAGCCCAGGCAAGGCTCCTGCCGAAGTGTACAGCCAAGATCGCCTCTACCTCCTCATCGGAAATGTTGAGCCCTTTACTGACGGAGCGCAGCTTCTCCTTTATAGCTATCGCTTCAGCGGACTCTGTAGCCCCCCTCATCACGGAGGCCGTTCGGCTTACCTCGGATGGGACGAGGTTGCTCATCATGTGAAACCGCTCTACCTCTCCACGCGCAAGCGCGAAAGCTCTCTCAAGACCCTCGGGTGCTTCAGCAGCGCCTGATATCAGCCAGTCCTCGAAGGTCTTCCACTTCTCTACACCGACAATCGCCTGGGCACTGATCAGGTGTTCTTCAGCAAGAAGCTTAGATACATACTCCAAATCAGGGAGAGAAGAACCCGCACTGACCCTGTGCTCCCCAATAAAGAACTCTTCCAACTCTCCATACAAGAACGCCTCAATAGAGGCTGCCTCGTAGTCAAGTCTTATTGCAGCGTCTTTTACCGCGCTAGCAGTAATCTCTTTAGATTTAGCAGACCACTTCTTGCCCCACTGAGTGTCCTGCATATAAGTCGCAAGCTTTCGCATAGAGAACAGGATGTCGTTGCTACCCATTGCTGCATTCAAAGAGTTTTCGAAAGCCCGAACCGCAGCGGAGTTGCCGTCAAAGGCTTCGTGCAGGGCGGTACGAATCCACCCCAGTTGGGACTCCTCCATAGTAATGCCCAGCAACTCGACACGAAGTTCCTCTAAGGTAGCGGCAAGCTTCTCGGGAGAAAGCCCACGCACCACGTTCCGAAAGGACGCCCTGCCGCGGGCCGCTGAACCGTAGGCTGCCCGTAAAGAAAGAATCCTTTCGTGCGCCACCACCTCCGGGTGGTCTATAAGGTTCCTGGCTAAGGACATCTGGCTTTCCAACTCAGAGATAAACTCTGGAGTAGCTTTTAGTTCTCGCTGCATCAGCACCAGAATCTGCCGAAGCGCGTCTTCCTCTACTTCTACGCCCTTCTTGTACTTCTGCACAAGGGCCTCTATTTCTGCAACAATGGGGGCTAACTCTGGTCGACGCTTTATCAGGCCAGCACCAGTTTCAATCTCATTGGCGGCTTCCGCGAGAACAGCCTTCGCATTATAGCCAGGCGTAAGGTACCGCTCATTACGAGCTATGCTCTCCTCTAAAAAATGAATAACTAGTTCGCGACCGGCCTTCTCTTCAGAAGACAGTGCAGCCTTCTTTTTTACTTCCTCCTTAAGAATCTCTTTACGAAGGTTCTTGATCGCTTCTGGCGCGGCGGCCTTGTGTCTTTTCGCTGTGTCAGCAGCGTTTGCCGTAATACGGTTCACGTGCTGTAAAAGCTCTGACTCCATGAACCCATGCTTGCGCATGTATCCGTGTAATGAATCTATGTACTGGTCCCACAGTTGTTGTGGCACACGGCGAAGCAGACCATCCTTATGAACATTTAGGAACGGCTGCATTGATGTTGTGCCAAACGCTTTGGCAATCCAGTCGTAAGCAACCGTAGGCCACAAAAGTGCTGCGCTGCCAGACTTCGCACCAACAAACAAAAACTTCTCAGCCGTTGTGAGTTGGTCGAACTGAATAAGCTCTGACCCAAGAAGCATCTCTAAGGACTTGTAGCTATCAACCGGTGCCCTCAGCCACGACAAGCCTTCCCCTCTCGTGGTGGCGGCTTGCGCCTCCCGCCATGCCTCAACCTTGGCAAGCCGTTTAGCCTGAAGGCCAGCGTCTACCCCTGCCCGGTGCTTCTTGAGTTCTGTACCCGCTGAACGAGATGCCGCGTACTTTCCTGTAGACTTAGGCTTAAGTGCTATGCTCGGGGACCCCGCCACCACTTCCGCAGGAACAATGTACCTAACCTTTGATGAGCCAGGCATGTGTACAGGAAGCCTACCTGTGGGTTTTAGCCCTGTTGACTTGCGAACATCACTAATCCTGGTGCCCTCTAAGAGCTTGCCGTCAAGCGATCTACCACCCCTAAGCAACCGGACGTTATGGTCGGCAGCCCTGGCTGTATGCTCAAGCTTGTTCGCATCACGGATCAATCTGCGGCCCTGTCGGCGCATAAACTTTTCCGCACCAGCCGTGTCATCGAAAACCGCAAGCTCAGCTTTGGCGTCGGACAGTTTCTGCGTAAGTTTTCTTACTTCGGATGCGTGTGCTGCGCGCTCTACCTCTGTAAGTGTCTCTATTACAGGCTTGGCAAGTGGGCCTATCCGCTCAAGACTTCTCTCTACGGCCTCTACTGTGAGCCTCGCATCTTCTGCGAGCTTTCCCGCTGTAGATCCGGGGTTGATTGCACCAGAAGACTTAATGTCATCGGCAGCCCTAACCAAATCCTCACCAGCCTGCCTAAACGAGACAGACTTCTTGCCGGCACCTATGAATGTGTCATGAATAAGCTCGGTCGTTTTCTTCACGCTGGCCAACAAGGCCGCACGTTCGGCCTCATCTGCAACAGTCTGTAGCTTTCGAATATCTAATTGCATCTCAGCGAGGCGCTGTGCCCACGCGGCTTCTCCACTAATAGATGTAACCCCACCACGTTGGGACAGAATCGCCAACTCTTTGGCCATCTTGTTGAAGCTCTTGTCAGCCACAAGGATCTCGTCACCAACCTTCAATAAGCGCGCACTTCCTCCGACCCCACCCCACAACAGGGGGTCAAATAAAAACCATGAAGTCATCTCCATGATCTCTTTACCAACAGGGGATGTCATTACGTCCCACTGCCAAGAGGCATCCTTTGGTTCGTACTTCTTCAGTGCGTGGGCTTCCTGTGGAGACACAGCGTAATCAAAGAAGTACTTGAAGCTTGGGTTGAACATGCTTCGACCCCCTTCCTCAGGGACCTCGAATCCAATCCAATCCGCGTTCTGTCCGAATGCGTACCCGAAATGCCCTTCTGAGAAAGGTTCTACACCGTGAGTGATGTCGTAAAACTTTCGAGCCACATCTTTCGCTTTGGCCTCAGCAGCGTGATCTCCCTCAAAATCAAACCCAGCAAACACCTCATCGAACGCCTCAATCCGACCGCGCGCACGCTCGGGTGCGCTAAGCATTGCTGCACCGTAGGCGCGCAGGCCCAAGTAAGCGCCAAGCTGAGCCTCTCTACGAACAATATCCAACCCCCAACCAAGCGTATGAAACGCTTGAACAAACCTGTTGGGGCCTGCCTGCTCAAGGTACTCGTCAGGGCTAACGAAGTCGTAATCCGTCCACTTGGAGAAGTGACGGAAGACATCCGATGTAGGGTCGTGACTCTCTTTATTAATTAAAGCAAACCACTCACGGATGGAAGCCTGGTCTGTCGGGTCTACACGGGGGATGTTCGTCGAGTACTTAGGTCCCCGCCCAAGGTCGATGGTTACATCTAAGGCAGAGGGTAAGTCTGGGTTGCCGAACCTATCAAGAGCACCACCTGAGCGTAGTATCTCAAACCCCAGGTCAACCTCAGGTGCTGAGATGGGAATAGTCGGCTCGCCGTACAACTCTTTAGCAGCAGCCTCCACCGCGTCCCGCATACTGCTGGGCAGTACCCCTGGTGTAATCAAGCCCCCAACACTCCCTGCTGCCGCCTGGGACCAAGCGGATGTTTGAGCCTTGACTATGTCGGAAGCTTCCGTGGTGTCTTCAATCTCACCAAGAAGGTACGAAACCGCCTCGCCTCTGCGAGAAAGCTCTTCGAGCCTCTTCTTCTCTTTATCAGTAAAGGGGCGGTCATCCTTCTGCTTGTAGGTCGAAAGAGAAAAGATTTCTTTAAAAAAGACGGACTTACTGCCGAAGAAGCTCTCTTCCCAATCTCGCTTATTAGAGATTATCGCAACCATCTCTAGAGCAATGTCCTTCTTCTCCGCCTGTAGCCTCGACCTCTCCGCGCTCCCGGTAAGGCTTTCATTCAGCGCTCCGGTAGGGATGAAGGCTGGTTGGGTGTGTAGGATTTCAGGAACTTCGGCTGGACTGTTCTCAACTAAGGCGTTGTACCGCTTTCTCATTTCCCCGAGAGGTTTCTGGAGAGGCTCTAATTCTCTTTTAAAAGCAAGAAGGTCTTTTACTTTTCCGGTAATCGTAAGATTGTTCCCGCCAGAAAGGGGGATTTGAACAGACGTTTCTTGGTTAAGCCTCCTTCCGGTTGCCCCTTTTAACCCAGTAAGGTTCCGAACAATATCTGAGTTTAAGAGATTTCCATCATTAGAAAAACCTGGGGTAAGCGCAGCCACGATTGACGGGAACGCCTCCGACTCCAGCAAGGAAAGAACATGCTTGTCCCTTGGTGCCTTACCCAAGTGACTCTGGCCCTTCCAGGCTCGGTCAGCACGGCGAAAGAACGATTGGTAAGCCTCATCAATAGCCTGGTTGAGAACAGCATCATCAACAGGTGAGTTGTAGGTGACATCACCGTGCATGGTAGTCAAGCCTTTGTCGCCAATAGGCTCCTCGTTCAGAAACGTAACCGACCCCGGCTCCAACCTTTTCAGCTTGCGAAACACCCACCAAGCAAGCGAGCCTTCACGCGCCGACCCCCCTACAGCCGGTAGAGACCTTTTGGCATTCTCTCTATCTCCCCCACGGAATACAATATGGTCTTTACCCTCGACCGCTATCTGAACCTTAAAGGTGCGGGCTGTTTCGAGAGCACCTTTCCACGCATGCATAGGAGATCCGGGCTCTCCCCACCGGGCAGTCTCATACCTTCCGCCAAGCTTGTCCTCCCAGTAATCGCTAAGGGGAGCGCCGTTCAGGCTAATCTCCACCAAGCTATTCTTGTTGGACTCTACAGAATACACGGCGTCCATAAAGGAGGAGGCGAACTCTGATTTATCGAAATCAATTACGCCACCCCACCCAGGGTAGCCTGCACGAATTGCTTCGCGAGAGTTGTTGTCTAAAGACACCGCGCGCTGGAAGCTGTCTTTACTGGCAACCCTGGGGCGCATAAACAAGCCGCCCTCGTTAGCCCCCCAGTCGTACTCTTGAGTCAACCTGTGGGCTATATCCGAGTGCTCATACGGTGCCTTGTGAAAGTTTTTCCACTCCCTTAGAGCCGTGTTTACATCTTTATGTTCGTCATACGCTTTACCAATAGCAAGAGCTACCTCTGATGTAGCGTCCTCATAAAGCTGTCTTCGATCTTTGGGTAGGTTGGCAAAACTACTGGAAGATTGGCCAGCGCTGTAGTCTTCCGAATTGGAAAGGTTGGGATACATCACCTTTTGAATGGTGCTCACCCTCTCAGCACCCTCTTCTCCGGAAGAGAGGTTTCGCATTACAACGAATCTGTTTTGGCGGGCTAAGTGTTTGTGGTACAGCGGGTTGCTGAATTGTGAAACCAACGCCTGACCCACGAGCCGTGGGATGCCTGTGTTCGGGTCTTTCTCTATCTCAACATATTGCCAGATAGGTTTACCATCACTGCCCCGAAGATACCCCCCAGGGTCTACTAAGTCCCACTCTTCTCTGAGTGCAGGTACCCCCTGGCCCTCATCCTCATAAAGCCCCGCCAATTCTACAGAGTAAGCGGACAACTCTTCCGGTGTAGATTGAGCCTTGCTGCCGACCTGTTCCCCAAAGAGGGGCTCGAACCCATCCTTATGACGAAAAAGCTGCTGCTGCGCCACATTAGATATCTGACCACCGTCGTCACCCTCAAAAGAAACGGGCTTCACAGGATCTACGTCTGTCTTAATGTCAGCCACAGGGGTGGCTTCTACAGGTGCTACAGGCACTATTGGTTCGACACCCCCATCAGGTACTGCGGGGGTCGGGTCGTACTTGGGCCAGGAGAGAGGGGTTAGCTTGTTTGATGTTGGGTCAGCCATGCTTTTGTTACCAAGTAGGTGTGTCTCTTGTGTATGGATTCTGGATCATCTTTCCATCGCCCTCGCGTTCGGCCCCCGCCTCTAGACTTTCCAGTAGAGACTTCCTCTTTTTAGCGCGCTTATCTATATCTCTAAGCTTAGGATTTTTGTTCCATTTAGCCCCTGTATACTCCCCAAACACCTCAGGCTCAGTCGAAGCAGCGCCCGCCTGGGAGGATATCCCGAACTGCTTGCGCAATAAATCAACCGCTTCCTTTTTATCCTCATCACCCCCCGCTTGTTCTAGGAAGTCTGATACGCCCTGCGGAACAAACTTAGCGGGACCTAGCCTGCCTTCTGGTTCTTCAAGCTCGTCCCCCTTGTCTTCCAGTCCGCCAGCAGCCTCGATCAGCGCATCTGGGCTGTATGCGCGAGCCTGAAGGGATTTCTTTCCCGTCTCAGGGTCTACCCCTACCGTTGTATATTCTCGTCGTGGGCCAATAGGGTCGGCATCGTCGCGCAATTGCTGTGTCCGCTCCTGCTCAGCAGCCAACCTCTTCTGTGCGTCCTCTTCTGATTCCACAACATCAACACCCGTCTCTTCGGTGAAGCCAACCTGAGCGGTAATAGCGGGCCATACCCTTTCTGCGTACTTGTCCCCATCCAGAAACTTCTGTTCAAGAACATCGCGGCCGTGCTTAGTAACCCCAAGCTCACCACGGCGAACACCAGGAGCCTTCACACTGAAGTCCCGAAACGCAGCGGTTAGCTTCTCCTCAGTAACAACTTTAGACCCACCCTCAGTGATGTCATCCCAAGCGCCTAATGCTGCGCGAAACTGACTGGGGTCTTTCACTACCCACCGTAGAGCGCTGTCAATATCTGTGAAGCTGGTGCCAAACAAGTTGTGTACTACGTCAGAAGCCCCAGGATGCACAGTTAACAACTCCCCTACAGCCTTTTGGTACGGGTCTTGGTGATCCTTAATCTTAGCAATCTCGTCATTTAGAAACGCACGAGTGGATTCAATACCGCTTGTGTCCATTCCAGCAGTGATTACCTCTTGCTGTTTTCCTGTTGGGTCCTCAAGGATATCCGAAACCCGCTCAAGGTTTTCAATCGCGCGGTTCATGAGCGGGTCGTTCACTGAAAACCCCTGGCGCTTAATCTCGGTCTGGATGTCCTTCACTGCATTAAGAGCCTGCTGTCTACGTCCTTCGACCTCCTGCCCCACCTCAGATGTTGAGTCGAAAACCTCTCCATCTATTGGCCCCATAAGCTGAACAGTCAGGATGTGCGCTACTTCTGGGTTGTCGAAAGTCCCTTTTTTATACCCAGGAAGTGTAGACATGGCGGTTTCCCAAGAGGCTAAAGAACTTTTTATCTGATGGGCAGTTTGCCCACGAGCCTCACGAGCAAACGTATCTTTCAGCCTGGCGTTGTCTCCCTGCTCCCTGTATTTAACTTTGTATGTATCAGCGCTGGGGGTTTTGTCCGTCTTTTCAAGGGCTTTAAGAATTAAATTGGCGGCCGCCTCTGGGGTATTAACAGGGTGCAGTTTGGTACCAGCCAACTGGTCTCTTACCATGCCTTTCTCTGCATCGGAGATGTTAACCTGTCGACCATAAGCCCCTGCGACTGCTGACGCAGCCGCAACCTGGGCATCGTCTGCTGCTGGAGCGATATCATTTAGCTTAGCTATTTCTCGGCCCAAGTCACTAAGGGACTTCACTTTGGCTGAGTCTACCTCTGCCTTTGCGGCCAGTAGTTCTGCTCTAGCGGAGATAATAGAACCCATTGCTCCAGCAATGGACTTCTGGACCTCACCCCACATTCCAAACGCAGAGTCCTTCATGCGTTGTTCTGCCTCGTCGATCTGTACAAGCAGACCGTACAACTCCATTAGCTCTGCCCGGCTACCCCCTTTTGTTGGTGTCCGGTAGCCCTCGAAAAACTCTGAAACAACCCCTGCTGGCCCCACATTCCTTGCCATCACGCACTTCCTTTTGAACTAAAGGTTTTAAATACATCGCTTGCGGCTTTACCAAGTGTCTGGGCTTCCCGCTGCCCCTTCAAGGCGGTCTTACCCTCCTCCTCTTTAGCTTTAGCCAACATCTGGGCGGCAGTGAGTCGGCGGGTTTGTTCTAAGCCAGCCGTTTGTGCCTCAAGGTTGCCAAGAGCAGCCCTGTTCATTGCCGCTTTCTTAAGGGCTGCATCACGGTTACCTGACTGTAGCTGTCTCGAATGGTCTAGTGTGGCCCTGTTGGTAGCCAGGTTAGCCAATGCTTGTACCCCGCTCTCCCCTGTTGACCCTGCTGCCCCGCGAGCAACCTGCGCAATCATTGGGGCCAACGCTTGACCCAATTGTTGTTGGCTTTGTAAGTTCCTGTGGGACTGTGCCGTGGCGCTCTCGCTGTCACGACCACCAGCGGTTGCCTTGTATCCAGCGGTAAGCCGGTCACGCATACCCTTCTCTACCTGCCCCTTACGCCCTGCCAAAATAGAGGGGAGCAACTGGTCGATAAGTATTGGTGCTACCGCTTTTATCGCTGTTCCTATAAGTGCTGCCGACATATCAACTCCCCGTAATCAAATCTGTTCCAGCCCTAAAAGCCAGAACGTAAATACCACTAGACCGTGTAATGCAGCGCATCTTCTCAGCATCAGGTGCTAAGCAATCAGGCCACATTTTTACTTCTATCTTATGATAACCCTTACCAGAAACAGAGAGTAGTCCGCTCTTGTTTACAAAGCGCCACCTGTCCGCCTGCCCTATCCCTGGGTAAGACCTTCCGGCGACCTCATCCCCCGGACCAGCAACCCGAGCAGTGTTGTCATAATCCTCAGCGGAGGACGCAGAGTCGTACCCGCCAACCTCTTTTAGGTGGGGAATAGATGTGGCAGGAAGAACCGCTACCTGAGATTGATCCACAACCCCGTCAACATACAACCGGACGAACCACTCCTCGTTGTACCACGTGCTCGCTTCTGGCCACCATTGGGCCGCAGTGTGCGTAAACCAAGCCTGGTACCCATAAAGAACAACGGCCTTATCCCAAGGAATAAAAAACCTTTTAGACAGAACTCCGTGGCCAATCCATTGTTCATCTTGAGCCGAGTTGTTCCCTGTCTGTTGGGCTGAATGCATCTCCCACATGTCTGACCCATCGTACTCGCCGCGAACAAAAGCGCCTGGTTGTATGGATGCGGCAGTAATGTTCTTTGAGCCGCTGTAGTTGGCTTCGTCCATTAGCCCATTCAGGGCCTCAAGCGTATTGTTAGCGTCTGCGCCGATGGAGGGCTTGTACAAACTATTTTCATACAACTCGTCAGGGCTTACTGTTGCGCCCAATGTTCCCTCGGAAAACGCTGTTATATCAGCCATGTCAACTCCTTAGAGCGAAGAAGCCCAACGAACCGGAAGTGAGCTTCCACTTAGGCGGGTTGCCAGAAAGATTCATTGGTGGTGTCACCGCCGACTTGTGTGTGAGGTCGCCCTCGAATGTAGCAAACCTTGGATGAATAGAAGTAAGCGTCCAGTTACCCGCCTCTGCGCTCTTATCAATTACTTTCCAGATGCTGATTGACTGCTCAATAATCTGTGGCTCTTGGTCGAACCCTGTGGTGAATTGGACAGCCTTGTTCTGGTAAGCCGGGTCTCCGGCACCTGGGCCATTGTAAGTGTTGGTATCTAAAGAACGGACACAGCCTGTGTCTGCGAGTTCAAAGTGCTCACCGCCAGAGTCTTCATAACCTAAGCCCGCGAACAACATCCAAGAGTTAGAGTATTCCGTGTGGGGGGTCTCCGTGCTAACGCTTGTATCAAATGCGCCCCCATGCCACACAACCCTGGACACCCTCAGGTTCATGAAGGCAATCACCTTGCACGGTGGCAAGGTGTAGCCTGCGCCAAGGTTATTCAGAACCCAGTTAGTGTTCAGGCCAGTGGCCTTATGGTAACAATACCAGTCTGTAACGATACTACCGGGGGTCTCCTGTTGAAACCTGCCCTGAGTATAGTCCAGTTCAATAGCCAGTAATGACTGCTTATAATCGAATGCCGTGATAACTCCGGGGAGTTGTTCATGGTTTAGACTGTTACGTCCTAAGTTTTCCTTTGGTATATCGTTTACAAGCGTGCGCACATCAGAATGCATAGCAGTGATGTCTGACTTGTTCAGAACTGAGTCGTTAGTTGGTTTTGTTACAGCCATTTATCCGCCAAAGGTTGTTCCCTTAGGGAACCTAATCACAATCATTCGTCTATATGCAAGGGTAACACCTTGGTCTGGTGGGTCTACGGGAGATCCCCCTGTTAGCTCCTTCAAATCATTGAATGCGTGGTCCCCTCCAGCGGGTTTGGTGTGTGGCCCTACAGAGGCTACAGCCGAAACCCTGTGTACACCAGCAGGAACAGGCACCAATGCGCACACCGTTGTCCTGTGGTCGGCACCCTCGTACCCTGTTCCTCGCTGGTTCCCGTACACCGGCAACGAGAAAGGTCCTGTCCCTGGGATGTGAGAACCGTCTACGGAAATGCGAACCTTAGACCGAATCCTAAGGTAAGTTTTTGCATCGGAATGAGCCGACACCGGGGTGGTATTCCAGCCTGCTGGGTAAGGGTACTCACCATCTGCAAGCCGCGCATAATCACGAATGAACTGATACGAGAAGGCAACCAACACCAACTCTGGGTACTTGCTTGTCCATGTTTGGACAGTAGCGGTGTCCTCACTCCAACCCCTGTTGTAGGGTATCTGAAACAGATTAACGTCAGGAACGCGAGCAGGGACTCCAACATGGGTTTTCAGGACGGGGTCTCTTGGCTGGTCAGCGCCCGCTGGGTGGCTTGCCCCTCTTACCCCTATAAGAGGCTCCACCTTTGAGGTCATAACCGTTGCAGCCGCATTCACGCCCAGTTTAGACATGTCGGGGAACGCACCAGCCTTCCATTGGTATTGGCTTGTCTCAGACGCAACGCGCGCTGCCTCTTGGTATTCCTTGGCTAAACGCTCAGGGTCAATGACTTCATTATCGAAAACCCCGTGGGGAAAGAACAGCATTACTTCTCCTAAGAAGAACTTCCTTCAGGAACTCTACCAGATGGAGAGGCTATAGTCAGACCAAATACGTCCATACCATAGAGGCAGAAAGGGGATGAGACCTGTATCTCCACACGAGATACTCCTGTTGAATGTGTATCTAACCCGATTCGTTGCTGATAGAACTTGTCAGACCTCCATGTACCAACGCCCCACAGGGCGCTGCCGTAGTAAGCAATAGGGCTTTCTTCCGCGTGCGCCGCTGTTATTGAGTCGGCAGCAGCAACGTCGGACAAGTCCCACTCTTTATAAACATGTGCTGTTGCGGCTGTGCTACCGCGCTCTTCACCTGTAACAATCAGGTCGGTCAAGTGGTAGGTGCTAGAGAACCCGGACGGACCCTCGCCCAAAGAGAACCAACCAGAAGAGTACTTAGCTGTTGGGTGTGTAAAAGAAAAGGAAGAGTAGCCCCTGTCTTTTACCCAAACAGTAGAAAGACTATCGTAAGTGCCAGCAATGAGAACGATGTCATGTCTCGGGATTGCTGCAACGCTTTCAATAATGAAATCCTCACGCAGCCTCCACCCGCTGTACCGATAATCGTAAACAAACTGGATGTTGTTCCCCTTGCTGTCGTCTAGCGGAAGAGCAAAGTACAACTCACCTGTTTTCTTTTGAATCCAAGACACCCCCCGCTTTGCTGCAAAAGGGTTTATGCGAGCCAGTCGCTTACGGATAGGTCCGCCTATGTCATTGACCTGCCCCTCGGATGGGTCGAGTTTCCAGAAGGTGTTCGCCCCATAGAAGACCACTGTTCCATCTGGGGCCGACTGGACAAGGTTAGGACCGGCAAGCCCTGGGCCTTTGCGGATAGTTGCTGATTGGAAGTTGGGGTATTGGCCGCCAACAGCGTGGACTGCGTGCTCCTTGAAAACCAACATAGAAGACGCTGTATCACCGGACCCAAACCTCGCAGCAATCGCCCCGGTAATGGGGCCGGTTTCAGGAGAGACATCCATCCAATGCCCCATCATAAAGCTTTCCGGTGTTGGCCCGAAGATATTTGTTTGCTCACTCCACCAAACACGAGAGGCCTCCTCGTCGGTCCTCATAAGAAACAGAGAGCCGGAGAAGTACTTCATAAAGTAAAAGTCTCGCGGGAGAACCTCACGGTCTTCCCACGGTGCCCCGAGTGCTCCGTCAGGAATGTCGTCAATAAACTCTTCAGATACGTTGTTCGGGATTCGTTTGAGTAAGCGTGGCCTGCCGTCATCGTTTGGGCCAAGCCGCATAAGGTTAGGGGTCCGGAGGATGATTCGGGCAACAGTCCCCTCTGGTCCCGTGCCGATACCACCAACCCAAAAGGACCGGGTAAGCCTGTATAGGTTCATCGTCGCAGTTGACGCAAGCTCTCTATGCATCGTTACAGGGCTCGACACAGGAGACATTGCTGAGTAAGCACCTGCCTCGTTCTCCCACACGACGTAGTATTCCCACAAACCCTGGTCTAAACCACCAAGAACCGCGCCAGTGTTGTCTGTCCAGTCGTTCTCAAGAGAGCCGATACGGCCCGGAAAAGAGAACCCGCCGCAGTTCTCACCAGCCAACATGGCTAATCTCTCTGCGCTAGTGGTGGCCCCGTTCGCGCTGGATGATGGGCCTTGAGCGATAGCGGGCGGGGGCTTGTTGGTGTACCCAAACTTGCGAAGCTTCTCCCCGTTCCACACCCAGCAAGCACCGCCATCACAAAAGTTTATGTAGACGTACTTCCCAACGGATTCCATTTGAGCCGGAAAGCGAGGGGTTCCTGTTGGAATTACTTCGTTTGCATTGTTATCGAAATCGTAGAAGTAGACGGGAATAAGTGCAGAATCATTATCTGTACGGTGCCACGGCGCGAATCTACGGATACCTGAATCAGTAATAAAGAGAAGCTCAGGGCGGCCAGACATGCCAAAGTCAAAGAAGCCAAGCCCGTAAACTTTAGATAACTCAGGTGGATACACCGGAACTGCCGGATGAATTGGCGTTTTGCCCCAGTTCTTTGGATGTAAAGGCATGGCCTTGAAAGAGCTATCAAGCAGACCCCGATCATCAATACCGAAGTTCACAATCTCATAAGCAAGCGTGCCATCAGACTGAGGCATGTCCGCCATGACGCGAGCATACCCAACGGGTAAAACCGATTTGTTGCGCCAGCCCATCTACCAGCCTTTTACTGTTCCCGGTACAGACCGAGACCGAGGGCCACCGGTAAGGCCGTCCCCGAACGATGACTTCACGTGGGAGTCAAGGGCAGCAATCGAGCGGAGCTTTCTCAACTCCTGCTGGTACAGGGTCTTATACATTGCCACCCGATCAGCGCTACCATCCCTCTCCCCCGCTACGTAAGAGCACACAACGGAGATGAGCGCCTCCGACGCCTCGGGTGGAATCCTGGGGGTGTCTGTATCGTAGTTCAACTCGTGTGGCCTACGAATGAGGGACAACAAGACATCGTCAGCCTCTGTCGGAAGATAATCAAACCGAATGTGGTAGTGGCCAGCACTGTTGATCAGTTGGAATCTGCGGTCAACAGGATCGTCATCACCACGGTCGTACGTCACTGTCTCGTACCCAGGGATAATCCTCCAAAGATAATAGACTAAATCAGGCTCAACAGGTCCGTGGATGGTACCAAGGTTGTTAGCGTGATTGTTTGTGTAGTTCTCTGTGTGCCGTGCTCTAAAGATCCACTTCTCTACACCGTTGTGATGGTGGCTCTTTAGCGTGTTGTCGGGCGAATACCCATAGACATAGTCGATATCTGGAGTCGTAATCTTTACAGCAGCGCCGCCCCACACCACAGCCTGCACTGCCGAAGCCTTGCTGTGCGCTGAAATGTAGTATGGAAGGAGTTTACCCTCTTGTGTTCGGGCACCACGGTAGTCGCTTGACGGTGGCCTGCGACCCCAAACGTGGGCGGTAATGTAACTGAATGAACCAGCGGGACCCCATTTACGGTTCTCAACTAATGTGTTTGGACCGGCGGGTAGCCAAGATCCATCATATCCCCACTGGTACTCATACTGGTACTCATTAGTTGGGTCAGCAACAGGAGCGGCAACCGCTACCGCTGGGATGTAATGAGGGGGCTCCAGTTGAAAGAAGTCTCCACGAGCACTGACAAGGGGCGTACCCTTTTCTTTCCAGCCATTCTGAATCTTACGAGAAGCCATTGAGTCGGGGTAAGAACTAAACTGTACGTCAGAAGACCGCCCCTCTGGGTCGATGATTACATTCCGAACACGGATAGTATCCGCAGGGTAGGGGTACTCATAAGTGTAAACCTTATAGGTAAGACCCGTATCGGTAAGGTTGTGCCACGGGGTACTTAGGTAAATAAACCAAGTTACCTCACCACCCGGAACAGCCACCTCTTTAACCAAGTCCTGAATCTTGAATGTGCGGGGCTCACCCTCGGCATCTGTAATATCAATGTCGCGAGCGCGGTACCTGTAGTAGGTATTGGAGCCCACAAAGTCTTCGGGGAAATAAGTCGCCCCTGCTGTTCCTGGGTTGTGCGGGCCGTTGGTCATCACCATCCCGTCTGTACCCAAAACAGAGAGAGTGCCCAACTCAATGGGCACTTCTAAATCGAAACGAAACTCCTCTCGCAAGAGGACCTCTGGCATATCACCACGTAACTGGTTGAGTCCGTGATTGATCAATGTGTTGAGCCTGGCAGTACCGGCCGCCCCACGTTCGGGGAAGCCGGTCTTTGCCTGGATAAGCTCACGAATCTTAGACAGATTCATAGTGCCTCCTTACGGAGACTAAACGTCTCCTGTTGACTTACAGAAGACCGCTAACCAGAACGTTGACAATCCCGCCACCACCACCAACACCGTTGAGCGCCCGACCAAACTGGCAATGCTCAATACCGGCAACAGCAGTATCTGCGATCATGCCATCGGTTGCTAAGGTAGAAACCAATGCGCCAGCAACAACAGTAGAGGCAGTTGATTGTACCGGAGCTACACCAGAGCAAAGAACCCAACCGTAGTCGTCGTCAGCAATCTCGGCAACTGTAACCCCAGCAATAGTAGCGTTAGGCGCAGCAATGCCTGATTTCGCCACCTCGTATGTAGAGCCTATAGCTAACTGCGCAACCCGAGCGATTTCAATCAAACCACCGCTGGTGTTTCGCACAGGGCGGTACACTTGCATGCCAAGTGTGGGGTGTTTGTGGATTCGCAAAGCCCCTGGGGGGGCGATTGAAGAACTGTTGGTATCGGTGGGGCGGTCCAGATATGGAATCGCAGCAATATGTGCAGACATAATAAGTGCTCCTCGGGATTACAGTGAAACTGCGCCCTGAATAAGAAGGTTGGAAACGGCGAATTGAGTTTCAAGGATGATATAACCGACATCAGCGTCAGTGTTCGAGACCTCAAGATGGTCAGAGAACTTAGTAACGCGGAAGTCGTTGTTGGCATTTACCCAGTACTCAATACCGGACGGGTTCAACAAGTAGCAATGAGAGGCAGTAGTAGCGGCGGGGCTTGCTACGTTCTGCATGCGAGCATCAGTCATCCAGCGATTCGAGTAATATTGAACACCGTTCACGATGTGAACAGTAGGATGAGCCTTACCCTTAGCCAAGTCTTCGACCGAGTAGGTCAAAGCAGATGCGTTAGCAGCGCCACCTGGGTAGGAGCGGACCTCTTCAGCAAGCTGAACATGGTCTGCAATAGACAGGAGACCCAAAGCGATTCCGCTTCCGTCTTCAGCGTAAGTGTCAGCAGTCATTTTGACCTGCTCAGCGTTCACAAGGAAGTCGGTACCGATACCGGTGGTCATTGCTTGGTACTGGTTGTACCAGTTGTTCATGAAGCTCGCCGTGTCTTGGACGCGAGTCTCGTTCAAATACGAGATACCTGCGGCTGCCTGAGCGGCGGGAGTCTGGAAACGAACAGCGCCGTTTCCGAAACCATTAGAAGTACCACTGGTCACATGTCCGTTCAACGAGCCCAAGCCCGTGAGCGTGCCGACATCACCAATGTAAACCTGTTGCATCATATCGTTCTTCAACGACATCATCGCAGCATCACTCTCCTCGCGGAGCCACTGAGCTTTCTCAGCAGGGGTGGGAAGGCGGTCCCGCGTAATATGCGGGAGAATGATAGGCTTAATGTAACGAGTCCAGTCACCAGTCATGGTGCTGTACGTTTCATAACGAACCAAGGGAACGCTCATGTTCGAGTCGTTAATCTCGGTAACGTCAGAGTGGCCGCCTTTGATTCGCTTGAAGCGAACCTGGGTTCCCCCAGAGCGTTTCACGCGGTTCTTATTCTGAAGCATCCGCAAAAGAGGATCGCTATTATAGAACGAGACGGTGGACTTTTTTACAAGGTCCGGGACAGTTAGATCAGCGTATTCAAGAAGGGCCATGTTTTACTCACGCGATAAGGTGTAGGTTTCTGTTAAGCAACTCATCCCATGACATTTCGTCAACGTCACGCTGAGGAGTTGTTGAGGCAACAGAACCATCAGCAACGACAGACTGCTTCCGCGCATCAACATTAGCAGGTGTAGAAACTTTTTCAACACCACTATTCAGTTTTTGTGTAACCGGAGCAGCGGCAGGAGCCGCTTGAGCGGGCGCTGGCTTGGCCGCAGGCTGCCATTTAGACTTATATAAAGCGAACTGATACGCTTCTTCCATTTGGTTCAAAACATTTCCGTTCGTGTACCGAGTTCCGATGGCGCTAAACTGTGCCTCCACCTCTTGCTGTACATGTTTAGGCAGTGTTCTGAGTTCAGAATGAAGGCTTGAAAAAGCGGAGAACGCGGTTTGCGTTACCTCTGACAAGAGTAAATCAATAGCCATGTTCTGGCTGTCGATGTGCTCCACAAGCGATCCAGCGTCTTTCCCGTCAGCCGTTTCCATGTGGGACACTAAGTCCATCATTCGAGACTTAGCTGATTCGTAAGACTCGCGAGCAGTGCTAATCTCAGCAGCGCGTGACGAAGCCAACTCAACAATCCGGGTAACGTGCTCACGGAACTGCTCCGGAAAAGCAGACGAATCCACATCTTCAAGAGAAGTATAGGTGGCCTCCGGGAAAGATAAAGCGGGCTCCACTAAAGGCGCAGGCTCCGCAGCCACCTCTATAGCAGGCTCAGGCGCAGGTTCTTCTTCAGGCACAGGAGGTTCGGCAGCAGCCGCGCCGGCAGCCTCAATAGCGTTGTTAGATTCCTGGGATAAGTCCAGGGGCTCCGGGGCCGAGGTCGGGACCTCCAGGGACGGGACCTCCAGGGACGGGGCCTCCTGCACCTGGGCTTGGTCCGTCGATTGGGATTGTTCCGTCTGCGATTCCATTAATTGCCTCCCGCAAGTCCATCTCATTATTTAGGTCGAGCATGCCTGGAAAGGCACGGTCTACAACGGTTTGTACCGCTGCTTTCATTTCTGGTGTAACTGAGTTTGTTGCCGCACTCATAAGGTTTGATTCTACAAGTCTTGCGCTGGCTGCCTCTACAACGTCAGCCTCCATTAGTCCAGCCCCAGAAAGCGGCTCCTCTCCAGGAGGAAGAGCAGGCTCAAGTGGAGATGCCTCTGAAGGCGGGAACGCTTCAATGCTTGGGACAAGAGCGGACTCTTCAAGAGCCGTAGGCTCTACGCCAATAGCCCCGGCGTCTGTTGAAAGGGACCCCATTCCTCCTCGTTGAGCAGCAAGCTGCGAAACCCGGTTGGCCTTTTCAATAATAAGCTGCTCTAATTCATCAGGTCCCATCTCCCCCGCCTCCTCTTGCAGGTGGTCTGGAAGTTGTGGTGTGCTTTGTGGGGTCATAGGCTCTTGTGGCAACATTACTCGCTTCCTTCCATTTGTGGTATTTGGAATCTGTCCAACCGTGCTTAGATTGTATATCAGACTTGGTACAATAATCGACTAAACCTTTCGAACCCTTCTCCCTTTTCACACGAGACAAGGTAGAGGCTTGGTCTCTCATGTAGTCTTGGTTCCGGTTGTAATCAGGGGTTCCGGGGATAAGCCTGCGCATTTTCTTCGAGTCTTCGAACTGACTTAACTCCTTTTGACTACGGAAAGACTTGCCTGCTCGCAAGTCTTTTTTGCTAAAATGAGCCTTAGACATGGCTTCTAAGTAACCAGAATCAGCGCCAATAACCGCAATACGGCCAATAATTACACGCTTAGCCTGGGCCTTACAGCGGCCACATTCAACTGTGTCGGCAATATCTTCCCCACCAAAAAACAACTCTTCAGTTAGCCCGCTGCAATCGGGGCATTCGTAGGAAAACATAGGCATTAGTTCTCACCACCCTTATCGGGTTGCCCACTCTCGCTAAGAGCAGCCTGTAGATCCGCCAAGTATTTCTCTCCCTCGGGTGTTTCTGGCTTCCAGTCTGCCACTAACTTCTCTACAGCGGAGAACAGCGGGGTCTCTGGGCCACCCTCGGACTCCTTGTAGACATCAGGCATGTCGTACTCTTCTTTCTTCTCGGGGTCCTCCTTCTCCTCCCCCGCAATCTCCTTGGCGTAGGACATCGCGTCTTCAGGGGAAGAAGCCTTCCCTTTAGGGGCCTCGATAATAAGGAGGTCCATAGCTCCGTCTTTACCGCCGATCACATCGGCAGCTAAACTTTTCATCTTTTCTAGTACATCAGGTCCCAACATGGGCATCTCCTAAAAGGTTTGTCAACTAAGGCCAGGAATAGACTTGGCTAACGACGCTAAAATATCAGGGCTTATTCCGCCAGGAGCCGCCCCATTAACTGGTGCTTCAGGCGGCAACCCCATAGGCGGGCCCCCCTCCTCTGGCGCTGGTGGTTCTGGCGGGTTCTCGCGAATAACGCTGGGCCTCCAGCCGTAAGCATCGACAAGCTCTTTCGCAAGCTCTTTCATATCGAAAGACTCCGAGAGGCTGCTGCCTGTGAGCGCGGGCAACATGTTCGTCATTGAGTCTCGTCGAGCAATCTTGTCCTCCATAAGCGGCGAGAACGGAAGCAAGCGGAACCGGACGGATTCAGCGAGAAGCTCGTGCCCTAACACCTCAGGCGTAACATCTGTGGTGGTCTTCTCTGCCAGGTCGGCAAGGTCGATACCAGAAACATCCCGGTTGGCTATGGCCCAGCGCATCACATCTAAGCACTGCTCAAATAACTGCGTGACAACGCGAACTAACTTTTGTGAACGAATACGGAGGCGTCCCTCTACAGCACCGCGAATCATGTTCGCCTCTGCCGCTGTGCGTATGTTCGCCACTTCTCCCCGCTGGTAATCGGACATTCCGGGAGTCCAGCGAATAGCTTCTACATTATCCTCAAGGTGCCTGTTAAAGTCGAATGTGGTCTGCATGTCAGGGGAAACCCAGACGCGCTGATCAATAGTGCCATCCACAGGAAACCGAATACGAGTAGGCTCCCAAGTCTTGGCGTCCTTCCAACGCTCAAAATCTTCCTCAGAGTTAAACAACCCCTCATCAACCAGCATGCGCTTAGGTAGTCGCGCAACCACCTCGCGACGAGCGGAGACCAGTTCGTTGATGTCTCTTTGTAGTGGCGCGATAAGCGAAACATCACTGATGCCTCGGATTCGGCCAACGCCATTGTTGAAGACCAACAAGCTGTAAGGTCTACGATAAGGCATCTTTGCTTCCATGAGAACTTGTCGCGTCTCTGGATGCATGTGGTAGATCATTCCACGCTTGTAATCCCAGAACTCAATCAGTCCAACAAACTCTTTCAAGCCTGCGCTTCTAAGCTCTCGCTCTTCCGCATCACCCAAACGCTCAGAGACAAGGCTCCGTGGATAGGTGTCTGCCTTAATATCTTTAGTTGCAGAATATAAGCCGCTCTTAACTCGCTTATTGAAATCGTCCCAATGAACGGTGAAGCGCTCGAAAGACCAGTTTGCATCACGGATGTGCTTCGCTGACGGGTCAAAGTGTACTTCCCACGGAAGTTTCAGTCGCCAGATTGGGCGGCCAAGCGGCATAGACCAAGAGACTTTCGCAATCCCCTCCCCAAAAAGGAGAGCGTGGAGAACAAACTCCTGAACGGTTGAGTCCAACTCATCGCGCTCAGCAATCCAATTGAGCACTGCTGCGATTCTGCGCCCTGAAAATGTAGGGTCCTCTGCTCGCGAGTTCGACTTGTACGACGACTGACGCTGATCCAAAGCCTCTACTTGCGGTAGGTCCATAGCCAGGGCGGAAACAATCGTGTCCACAATAGGGAAGACTTCATTGCGAACAGCTTTGTATGAACGGAACTGGCCGCTCTTTCCGTCCCCCCCGTAGCCGTCGCCGTCCCAAAATTTACCTCTATAGTAAGAAATGTTACGAACAATCTCTTCCATCCGCTCGTTACGAAAGAGCTTCTCCGAAGTGTTGACTAAGCCCATGACCCGCTTCACCAAGTCTTGTGTCTTTTCCTTTTTCGATTTCTTTCTCATAGGTGGCGACCCCAAGGACTGTTCTGTCCTCTATTGGTCCCGCCATCAATCCTACGGATGAGCCGGTCCCAGTTTTTCTTAGCTATCTTACGACGATCCATCTCAGCAGGAATAGTCTTACCTGACTCGTAACGCCAAGCCCACGCGGCGATAGACATAGCAGCAACCAAGTCAAAGTGACCTCCCTTAGCATCCCTTTTCAGCTTATCCCATTGTCCCCTATACTGGGTAAGTTGCTGGATAATCCGCCTAGAGGGTATGGTTAGGGACTCGTCAAGTATCAACTGTTGAAGTATTGAAATCGACTCTGCCTTTGTCTTCATGGACGAGTGCCACCCAGGTATACGGTTTGTGCCTATGTTCCGAGACAACGGCGAAGTGCTCGTCCTGTAATAGATCCTTCGGTACCCATTTGATATAAGGTGACTTAGAACAGCCTCGCCAACGCCATTGCTCTCTACATAAATAGAGGCTTTGTTGAACTCAGCCCCAATCTTGCAAAGCCATCCCGCCATATCGTGCGCGTCTCTGTGGCCTAAATAGTCGGCAACGACGGTACAAGTATCTATATCGAGAACAACCACGCCGGTATAGTCTCTCTTTGACCAGGACGATGCTGGGTCTACAGCGATCACATACCGATGATTTTCGTTTACGGCGTCATACCTTTCAAAAGACTTTGTCTCTTGGGACAGCCCAGTGTTCCCATCGAGAGACTTCAGCATTAGCATTAGCCTGTCCGTATCGAAGACGGCGTCACCGACCATCGTCCAACAATCGACCTCATTAATTGGGTACTCCGCTCTAAACCTGCGCATGTCGCGGCGGCACTTCTCAAACCCAACAGTCTGCAACCAGAACGCCTGTGCGTCTGTAAGCGAATGCTTGTGCGCGTAATCAGCGATAACGGAAGACGTTCTCCATCCGGGCGTGGGCTTCTTCGAATAAGAATCCACCATAGTCCACGGTATAAAAACTTTCAGCCACTTAGACCCCGGCGTGTCCGAGTCTATTGAAACTTGGTGCATCTGGTCCCCCTGAAACTTAGGGGTACTCTCTGCGAACACAATTCCCCCGTCGTCAGCCACTGCGTTCAGGGCGGATGTCCAAGCATCAGCACCCATCGACTCTGCCCAAGAACTAATCTCTGTTGCGAGAAGGACCTGAATAGTCTCTCCACGAAGGGGCTCTTCACCGCGAATGGTGTCAACAGTAAGTCTACTATCAATGTCTGGAAACTCAAGAGTCCTCTTAAGGCCAGGGGTCTTTCGCTGCTTTATTTCAGCGGGCGTGTGACCATGAAAACGAACAGCCATACCAGCAAGATAAGAGGCTGTATCTTTCTTGTGAGCCAGGATGGCTGTGCGACAACCGGGCCTATAAGCTGTGTGTTGATACGCAAGACCAGTAAAGAAAGTAGAGGAGCCCTCCTGCCTTGGCTTGATGTGACATATCCATCGGCGCTCTTTGTACGCCCTCATCACCCCGGCTGCCAGTATCTTCTGCGGTGTCCATAGGTCGAAGGGGACTATCTTTCCGCTCTTCGAGCGAAGGCTCATCATCGGTAAGAAGTGATTCGGGTCCCAGAAGTTTGGGTCATTCGGATAGACTATTTTCACTGGACAACACCAAAGACCCCGAACGGCCCGTTCGAAGTAAGCTCCGTCACGTTTGTAGCAGCAACCGGGTTCTTCTTAGAACTCGGTGCCAGCTTCTTCTTTGCCTCGATAACACCGCGCGCCGTGGTCACTGCTTTCAGTAAAACGTCCGCCTCTCGCGGCGTAATACTTCCAGAGCACATCGCTTCAACCGCTGCTTGCGTAGTGTTTAACAAACCGTCGAACGAATCCATGGTGATTCTGCCGTCAAGTGGATTACTCATAATGACCTCATGATTAGGTCAGCACCAATCCCGGATTCGGGAAAGCACTGACAAAGCGCATCTATAAACTCTCTATCATTACGCAGCACTTGTAAAGCTCTCTTTAGGCTCATGTGTACCGCCTGTTTGGAGCAGCCCTCTTCCGAAGCGATGTCCACAAGCTGCATCCCGGACAATCGTTGCTCTAACCGTGCCGCCTGAGAAGAGGAGAGCTTCCTGTAGATAATCCTCTTAAGGTGTGTGTCCATAACACCACCCGTATACAAGTCAGTAACAACCGGCCTTCTAGAGGCGAGATATTCAAGAGCCCTGTCTGGCCATGATGCGTTCGCTATCACCACTTCACGCACCGCGCTTAACTCAGAACTAAGTATGTTTTTAGAAATCGCGAGACGAACAACCTCACTTCTTGATATACCTAGACTATCGGCGCGGTCCTTGACTTGCCGATCCATTCGGTCTGTAATCCACATTCCGATATACTTAGACTTAGTCATAGGACAACCATAGCACTCTCAGGAGAGTAAATGCCCCGCAAACAATCAACAACAACTGAAAACCAATCCCCAATCGGAACCGAACTCCCGGCCATGAAGCGCCGTGCCAGCGCACGCGCTCCTGTCAAAACAGTGTTTGTTCTTAAAATCTTTGCTGTAGGGCGAGAGTTTGAAGTCCTGTTCGAAAGCGAACAGAAACGAAAAGTGGAGGTAGTCCGATTTTCCCAACGCTCTCCCCGAGGTCTTCCTGTAACCATCGAAGGGTTTACTTTCATTGGGCCTGTTGTCTTGGAACAGGTTGAGCGTTAGATTTAGAACCTGTCTTCTGTGAAAGGAACTGCGTCAAGGTCTTGGAGGAATCCTTCAGGGCCTTGATGTTCTTTTGGGATTCCTTGTGTGCCTTAAAGTATAGGTTCTCCATTTCCGCAGCCATAGCGCAAACCCACTGCGGCTCTCTTGGGTTTCTCCAATCAGTCCACCTTTTATCGTCTTCATCGAAGACTTGGAAGTGCCCGGAATACCCGTCCCACCGAATGGTTACGGAGTGCTCCTTGTTGGTGACCGAAACATCGCAAACCATTTCTGCTGAAAAAAAGGCCCTTTCTAATCCGCAAATCATTCGGACAATGTTGGTGTAATTCTCTTTAAAGAAACTCATGCTCCCCATCCTTTTACTTGTTGGGCTCAAGCGCCACCCCTATAACAACCCCCGCTGCCACACCAACTGAAACACCCACAGCCACCCAACTTAGCCGGTCCTTCCACACACCCCACACAGAAGGCACTTGGGATTTTAGGTACTCGTTTTCTGCAACAGCAACAGCTTTCCACGAATCCAACCCAATGTAATACCCAACGAGGGAAGTGGGAACCGCCACCCCGTTGCAGGCAACCACCCACGCCCCAGGGTCCACAAGGTCCTCTGGTGGAGCTTGACCGGAGATAAGTGGGTACGCTTTCAAACACTCGTTAGGTACTGGCTCGCCTTGAATTGGGGGGTCGGTGGCCAGGGCGGGCTGAAGACTACAGTATAAGCACGCACCTATAAGCGCCAACAGACGTTTCCCCACCCAAGCCATAGTTATTTTAACTTCTCATTGATGAGTTCAGCGATCCTCTCTTCTGCATTCTCAGCAGCGAGGGCAGCACGAACCTCTTTCTTTTTATCGGAGTGGGTATCGTTGGCCTTGTCTAGAGCCTTCTTGTCAAGGGAGGGGCTGTGCGTATCAAAGGACAAAAGCCACGCGACAGCCGCCAATAGAATTCCCCCAACAAGACCAACGATATAGTCCATTACTCGATCACTGCTTCTGGAGCGGGTGTAGGCTCCACAGCGGGCGTGACCTCTGCGGCAACAGGTTCCTCCACCACTTCTACTTGCGGTGGGGACAGCACGCATTGACCGAATACTGAACCGATGACGAGACTTCCACCGACCAGAGCGGCAGTCACACCATATTTGTTTTTCAACTCTACTAACTTAGACATCTTCTTCCTCCATCAGCGTATAGGTAAAGGCGTTGCCCCATTCCTCTGCTGACTTCTTGATTATGGACAAGAAAAACTTCCAGTCCTCATAGCTCTGTATCACCTGGCAGCCTGCTGACCACTTGTCCACTGTAACCGCGAACCTCTGGGTTGAGGCACGATGGATATTTATTCCGTACCAGCCCTCATGTAAATCGTCATCTGTGCTATCCCAATCAAAGGTGTGGTCCCTGTCGTTATCGCGCCACACCTTGACCGGAGCAAGGCGTTGACACAGGGCGTCGTACTTGCCTCGATGCTTGTCAATCTTCCATGCTTTGTACTGGCCTGGCACCAAGGCTGCCGTACCGTTCACAGCCATAGGATTCTCAAGCCAGTAGGTCCCTGGGTCTGTAGTCCCAGCGAATTCCCTGGTGATCCAAATGCCATCGTCGTCCTTGTAGACCAAGGCAATGGTGTCATCGAACTTGTTGGGCTCGCCTGTTCGACGGATGCCAATGATGTTGACGTTCCAGTTTCCGGAAGTGAAAATTCGGTAGCCCTTGGCTTTCACTTTCTGTAGTAGCAACGGTATCATTCGACTGCCTTCAGTACACGTTCAAGTAATTCCTCATACTTCTTGGACATCAGGCTGAGTTGAGCCCCGTACTTCTTGTTCTGAAATATGAGGTAACCAATGAATAGCCCGGTGATTCCAAGATCAATTAACTGTGCGACGAACTCAGACTCCATCAGCCTAAGAACTCAATGAGCAATGGCATCACAACGACCAGCACCAGGGTAGCACCCTGCATCTTGAAGAGTATTCGCGAATGATACTTCACTTCTACCTCCAAGTCTGAGATACGATTCTCACTAACCTTACCTTTGTTTTCAAGTACGGCAGCGCGAACTTCTAGGTCTGATACCCGTCTTTCCATTCTACAGTTTTCCCCGCAAAAACCAAGCCTTTGATACTTCATCCGCCTCAGTAAATGAATCAGGCGTTGAAATGCTGTAACCTATATTATAGGTTTCACCCGCTGGGCAGGCGTCAATCAGGGCAAGATTTCTGGTCTTCGTACACTCAATTAAAACACGGTCAGAATAGGTAGATGCCCGCGAGGTTGTGCCCATGTCCACACCCCAAAGCTCGCCGGCCTCAACGGCTGAAACCGCCGCTTGTGCTGATGTCGGGCTACTGCAAACGATTGTGATAATAGTCATAGCGTTGCCCTATGTTGTACGGGCTGAAGATACATGCGGATTTTCTTAATTCGAATCTCGCCCTTGCCGCCTGTGCCTGAATTCGTGCCGAACCAGAGCGCCACATGCCAGAAAGGAGTCAGGGTCTGGTCACTAAATTTCGTAGAGTTATCAAACATTTGCTGATTCAGCATACACATCCCAGCGAAAGGAGTGGTGTTGTCATAGCTGCCAGCCTGGATGTTGCATCGTCCGTAAGGCCCAGAGCCTGCTTCTTTTCGAAGTGGAGAAGTGGCATAGACAATAGCGTTGTGTGCCCCGGCGCCGCCTCCACCAGACTGATTCTTCCACATCGAGGTGCCTTGCATTCCAGAATTCGTATTGGTGGACTTGTAGCCTGAAGTATACATATTGGTACGGGTAGAAGTCGCCGGATCTCCGCCGTAGTTTTTATACACTTGAGCGGCTGACCACATTACGCTTGATGAATGTACGGGGTTTCCGCCTTGATCACTCGGAAAGCCTGCCAGCCCTGCCAGGCATGTCAGGTATGTGCCTTCGGCACCCGCTACTGATCCGCCGGAGATTGGCCCGCCATTCGAGGTCGCAAATTCTACCTCTATTTTAAACTGGACTGCTTCCGGTTCAAACTGATTATCGGTGGCCCCAGCCGGCTTCGCAATGCCCGCATCTTCCCACGGTTTAATGTGGATGTCGCGTGCCATGAAAAGACCTCTCATCTGAGTTCCCACGATTCGCATGTCTGCATTATTCGTTACAAAATGAAGCTCATCTCCACCAATACCAGATACCTTAGAAAGGGTAGATCCCACGCCTGCCGCGCCGATTCCTGTGCTGATGGTCCACCCATCCGTCGGGTCTAATGGCAAATCGATCCACTCTTTCCACTCGTTTCCGCCGCCGCCGCCAGCGCCGCCGCCGCCGCCGCCTGCGGCTGGCTGATGAAGCCCGTCATGCTTACCCCCCAAGGTTGTCATGGAGTCTAGGTTTGATGTTGGCATCCTATACCCCTTTGGACAAGAACTGCGCAGACACGTTGAAATCACCACCTGCGCCAATAGTCACATTAGTGAATCGCAAATAAAGCCGCGTACCTACGCAGTAGACAGCAACAACTCCTGTTCCCGTTACGGTACTCGCCGCGCCCTCAGCCCACGCCTCGAATGTGGGGTCCCACCAGAAAGGGGTGACATCAATAGTGTCGGCTGCCCCTGTTCCGTTTGCGGAAACCATAACCATTGCTTCCGTTACGTCTACTGTGGGATATTCAACACCCTGAGTGACGAGTGTGGGTATGCCTGTATCAGCAGACACGCCTGTTGCGTAAGTGGTTGGGGTGATTCTAAAGTTTCTTCCCATGTGTGCACCTTCCTTCAATCATATAGACTGAGTCAACTCAATAACGGTATTGTTGTAACCTACCCATAACAGGAGAGAAACATGGCTAAAGTACAGAGGCTTGGGCAATTGGTCAAGACCAGCAAGAAAGACTTCGTAAAGAATCTTAGAACCACCCTATCAAAAAGCGAGGGGGCTGTCTCCCCAAATATAATTCCACAAGGGGAGCAACCCAAAGAAGCTCGCACGGACGTAGAGAGAGAGGCCGCGAAGAAACAAAAGCAAGCATTAGCCGCAAGCCCCGAAGTTTCCTACACAATCAGCGATGAAGAGCGCATGATGAATCATGTTATTGGTAAGATGCGCTTAGGGCGCGACCTAACCACAGAAGAAGAAACTTTCGTACAAAAAATAATTGGAGATTGAGATGGGATACTTTGGAGCAAGCGACGACGAGCGAGCAGAGCGCCGAGCCGCACGAGAAGAAAGACTAGACGAATACCGCGCTAGCGATGCGTATAAGGCGCGCTGGGCAGACAGTATCGACAACCCAGCCGCACCATTCATGGATAAAAGCCCGGAGGAAATCCAAAGCCTTATTATTCACATGGCCCAACTCCTAAGGGTTTCGGGCAAGGTAACAAAGGGTGGAGGTCTCGGGCGGGAGCAATTCCTTGAAACGCTTGGAGAGCTTGAAGCCGCCAAAGAGACAAAGCGCCGGGAGCTTTTGCAGGAGAGCGAGCAACAGCGCCGGGAGCTTTTGCAGGAGATTGAGGAAGACATGGTGTATTTCCAGCCACAGGGAGAAGGGGACATTGCCGTTGAGGAAGACCCAAAGCCAACCAGAGGCTCAAGCCGAACAACAGCCACACCAGAGAAACTAGAACATCTGCCCCCATCCCAATTCGACAAGGTCGAGCGTCGTATTGAGGTCACAAAGCCAGAACCGACCAACAAGAACCAACCCTCCGGTAGCAAAAAGAGGGACACCAAGGGCGACAACCTCCACTTGCTGGTAGACGGACCCACGCTTACCGAATCTCCTGCGGAGAAGGCTGCGAGTGAGGCCCGCCGCAAAAAGGTAATAGCGGAGTTGGAGGCCGTTATGGACGAGGCCAAGAAGGCAGAACCCAAAGCAAAGAAAGCCCCCTCCCGCACTACGAACCCCAACACCCTCCGACGGTAGGGCCATGAACACAGAGAGTGGGGTGTAGTTCAATCGGCAGAACGCCTGACTGTTACTCAGGAGGTTGTTGGTTCAAGTCCAGCCGCCCCAGCTTCTCACATAAGGAGACTACCTTGAAGACATTTGAGTTTACGTTCAAAGCGGTTGGCTACGGAGCCGACGCAGACGAAGCGCTTGAGAATATACTGACCTCCATAAAGGAGAGCCCGGAAGGAACCATTGAACCAGACGTAGTGTTCGAGGAGATACCCCCCGACGCCGCCTGCCTTGCCCTCCAGGAAACCCTAAGGACAGTCTCTAAACACATGCTTCCTTGGAACACCGCCACCGGTAAGGCGTAAAGGCAAGCCAGTACCGCCAGACGTAGCGCACTCTAATGACAAGACAGTTGTTTCTATACTAGTAGAGTTCCTAGTAACCATACGTATTCTACTAGTGGATACTGTTGCTATAATTTAATTAACCACAGTTACAACAAGCAAGATAATTAACAGTTGCTACTAGTAAGAACCCCAGTGACATACGTATAGGTACCAGAGGGTAAAGTGTTATAGGTCCTGTATCCTTGTCAAGGGCAAAAGCAAGCTGGTTTTACAAAGTATTACTTTTAGATACAACCAGTGACCTACGTGTAAGGACTAACCCCAATCGCAATACCCCCATTACGGAAGACGCTCTTCTTGTATTCAGTATATTTTTTATGAGAGGTGTATAGATACTAGTAGTATGGGGGCATGGGGGGGCGTGCACGGGTGCGGGGGCGCGCGTACGGGGGCGTGCGCGTGTGTGTGCCCGCATGCGCAAGCGCCTGCCCACGTATGTGTGCGCATGTGCCCACGTATGCCTGCGTGTGTGTGCGCATGTGAGCGTATGTGCGTGTACGTGTGTGTGCATGTACGTATGTGTGCACGCAAGCGCCTGTGTGTGCACGTGTGGGTGCCTGTGTGCACGTGAAAGGGTGATTTATGCCGATTTTGACACTATTAGACCCTCTCCTACCGGTATCCGCACCGCATTAGAACCCCCTGCATAGCCCGTAAAGCCCTATAGCTGCCCCGTGAAGGCCCTTGTCAGTCCTTAGGTATACCATGACATAGGTTTAGCCCCTTGCGAGCCCTTGAGAGGCCTTGTAGCGCTTGCTTTGCCGAAACCAGGGTACCAATAAGGCCCAGAACAAAAAAAAGGCCCCACCCGGATAGGTGAGACCTTGAATTCTGTTAGCTACTTTATGGAATAAATAGCCAAGCTATTGCAGCTACGTAGGCCATCCACAGCAGAACCGTGGCAGCCATAAGCACCGCTTTCATTGAAGCTTGGCCATCTGCGCTTGAATAGCTGTCATCTGGTCAGCAAGTGCTTTCAAAAGCTCCTGGTTGCCTGCCTTGGGCGCTACCTTGCGGCGTTGGGCTTTACGCCTTTTGTCGCTGTCGTACTCGATAGGCTTTGCTTTGGGTGCTTTCTTTGGTGCTTTCTTAAGCGATACCTTAGGCTTTACTTTGGCCTTAGGCGCTTGCTTTGGTGCCTCTGTCAAGATGAGACCTCCGTCCGTCGAACGGCTAACGCCCCAAGCCTCTAAGGTCGGCGTGTTGTGGCCGATAGACTCCCTAAATAGCTGCTTGTCATAGCTACGTGAGCATTGGGAAGCATCTTTGTGGAGCATGCTAAACGAATGCCCTCCACGGCCTCGCATAAGCCGACCGATAGCCAATTCTCCGCTTTCGAATAGCTCGATAAGCTCATCGAGATCCTCCGCAAGGGCTTCGCCGCAACGACAGCAAACTAATTCCCCCTTAGGGAATGAATCTACAATATCCTCAATGGCTAACAGGCTTTGCGTCTGCTCTTTTGCTCGTCTAATTACTTTTCTCATTTTGTCCTACCTTTTAGGGTTTCCATCACCCGGTTTTGTCTGGCCGGTCATCGGCTGACAGCCTCAGCTTATCACTATCCGGCGAAAAAATTCAAGTTCTTTTGGTGCGCATTATGCGCAGGGAAAAGCCGCGTGTGTGCGCGTAGTGTCAGGAGACCGCCCGCCCCCATGCCTATGCATGTGTGCATGTGTGCATGTGTGTGTGTGCATGTGCGTGCGCCTGCATGTGCGCCTGCGCCTGTGCATGTGTGTGCGCGCCTGCCTGTGCGTGTGCGCGTGTGCGCCCGCTCGCCTGCCCGCGCCCGCTCGCGCCTGCGCCTGCGCGCCCGTGCCCGTGCGCGGGTGTGCGCCTGCGCACTTATATAATAGACACACACAGACACACACAGACACGCGCCTACTTATAAAGTGAAGGCAAAAGAAAACCCCGATAGCTCAAGGACAATTGCTACCGAGGTCTTCTATCTAAGGAGTCGAGCGATGGACTCTCGAAACCTATAACATATCTTATAGCTGCTAACTATAAGTCTCACCTTCTTTAGGTGGAGTAGGTACGGACTGGTCTACCAGAACACCAGCGAAAAAAGCATTGGCCTCCTTATCAGACATTGGTCGAACCACCTTAGCTATCCACTTAAGGAAAGCTCTCTTCTCCTTAGGTGTCAGCCCTTCCATTAGGCCACCGCCTTGTCAGCTTCGGATAGGTCTTCTTCTTTAGAGGGTACTGTCTCGACATCTACGCTAACTGCTACAGTAGGGCCATCAGCTTTCCACTCCTTAGGCTGCGCAGTAAAGGCAACACCAGTAGCCTTCTCTTCTACCGACCAGTTCTCAGCATAGGTAGAACTACCAAAGAACTTAATCTTCATAGTCTTTACCTCTGTAAAAGTAACTGTTGCTACATAAGTGTGTGTGACTGGCTTGCCGTCCAAGCCTCTGATTGACCGACTGATTGTTTTAAATCCCATGATAATCTCCTGATTATAGTTTTGGGGTTGTTGGGTTGGTGAGATTACGGCTCTCACCAGGCCGTCCCTTCCCTACTGGAAGTACATTTGATTTACTTGCTTAGCCTTAGCTGCCAAGACTGGAACCAAGACACCGGCTTCCTTCTCTAAGGTAGCTGACTCAACCTCGTCCAAGAGACCTTCCCAGGCTCCTCTTGTAAGAGAGTTTACTAATGATTCTAAGGTGTTACCTTGTTCAAAGTCATACCCTACAGTAAGGGCCTCGACCAGAACCTTGTCGGCAATAGCCTTGCCAATCTCTCCCTCTTGAATACCATAGTCAAGAGCATCAGTAACAGTCTCGAATCGCTGGCCCCAAAGCTCTACCTTATTGATAGGGGTTTCATTTAGATAGCCCCAGTCCTGAAGGAAGACATTGAAGCCAGCCTTTAGTGCTTCCATGTGAGATAGCATAGTCTCTTTGACATGAGAGACATCTCCCATGTGACGAATCCGGAAAGTCGGAGCATACTTCTCATCTAAGATAATGAGATTCAAGCAAAGGTTACGGAAGCTAATTCCACCACCGTTGATTGACCCCTTACCACTATCATTAGTACGGAACCGCATACCTACTTTGAATACGTCACCGGCTGCCAAGTCAGTGATAGTCTCCGGCATCCATAGGGCATCAAAGGTTACATTAGTGGTAGCAGGATTGTATGTTAGCTTACCTTTAGCACCAGTGAAGTCAATGCCAGCAGCTAAGTTAGCAGCTATCTCGTCGGCATCTACTACTGCATAGTTAGGGCTGACCACACCAAACACTGACCGACCGTCACCGTTCAACCTTGTCCTTAGGTTTATAGTAGCGTCCTTATCTGCTTTGACTACTTGCTTGTTCCATACATAGGCTCTAACGTCAGGGTCTAATGCCAAGAACTGGCGATAACCTGAAGGGAATAGCTGGTCACTTCGAGTACCTGTTAGGGTGTGAGGCGCTCGCATCTTACTTAGTAAGGCATTCAATCCCGCTTCCTCTAAGAAGATAGGTGCCTCACCAGGAATGTTCAGACCACCATCGTCATTCATAAGCAAGTCAGAAGAGAATACCTCTAAGTCTTCTCGCTGTTCTAATCGGACAGTAGAAGCCAAAGCCTCCAAAGCCTCCTTAGCTTCTGGCATATCACTGAACGAGCTTCTAAACTCACGGAACCTTTTGTTCCCATCGTCCCTTACTCTTGTTCCCTTAGCAAAGATAGGGGGAGCATGAGAAATACCCATAGCAACTAAGGCTTCTTGATGACGGTCAATACGGTCCACCGCAATCTGGCTTACACCCTTTCCAGTTACCTCGTTACCATGAGAGTTAGAATAAGGCTTGAGTTCGCCGCTTTCGATTGCCTTGTTGACAGAGTCTTTGTACTCTTGAGAAGGTACATAAGGCACCGTCTCATCACCGCCTAAATGGTAAGCCTGCTCTGCTTCGTTCGTATCTACCTCATCTTCATCATCATAGTTATCTTCAGTAGAAGTAAACTCATTGACCGACTCACCAAGGGAATCCATGGCATCGTTGGTGGCCTCATAGTTATCTTCAGAGGTATCTGAATCTCTATCAGGTACAAAGCGCAAGTCCTTGTTGAATCCTGAAGCTGCGAAAGTTTCCATAGCCTCTACCGTAGTACCAAAGTACTGTACTTCTCCTGTCCTATCATTTACAAGTCTCATGATGAGTCTCCGTTGGCCGTAGCCGGTTTGGTTTGGTTTGACCGTGACATCCACTGCCCCGTTCAGTCCCTTTATAACGCCAGGCTATCAGAAAAGTCAACAAAATAGTTTGGACAGGCTCTCGGTACAACGAAAAAAGTTTTCCACAAAATGTGTGTGTATGTGTGTTGAGTGTGCATCTGTGTATATGCTTATGCATACGCTCTTGTACCTGTGTATGTGCGCACGTGTCTATGTGTATATGTGTGTGTATATGTATGTGTATGTGCGCGCTCGCCTGTGCCTGCGCACGCCCGTGTCTGCGTGAGGCAGTGTGCCTGCATGCTTGACACACACAGACACACGGACACACACACTGCTAGAAGAAAACTCCCCACAGAAGTATGAAGGAGAACACTACAGTAGCTAATGGAGAACCGCTCTCCATTGTTAGGGCTCCCTGAATTACTATCCCCATAACTAAACAAAACCCTAACATAGCTTTGGAAAGCTAATGCAGGCACCTCTTAGGTTAGGGTCCTTGAATAGAGAGTCAGGAGGTAGGCTGATAATGATGCGGTTTAGTTTATCATTGACCGTCTCCATGTCTAAGTTATTGTAAAGGTTATACTTTCTTTCACAGATACCACACTGCCAGACTTCATGCGTATCAGTTGTATCTACAATAGAGACGTTGCTATGCCTAAGCTTCATGCCTTCAATGAAGGCCCTACGTTTCCCTTCCATGATTACCTCCTATGGATTGTCTGGAATAGATTGTAGCTTAGCTTGAACCTCAGACAAGGAGTCAACCAAGTCCACTATCTTGCTTTCAAGGGAGAGCTTTCCGCTTCGGCTGATACTCTTGACGGGTCCTGTTCCTAAGAGCAGCCCCACTACAGTATGCAGTTCGTCTTGAGAGTATCGTATGCGATCCCAACCAAAGACTTTGTAGGGGTGTTCGCCCTT